>VMBT01000138.1_pt1 | contig 47256 bp, 35 predicted proteins | sample 4404301 | NCBI WGS metagenome assembly VMBT01 (sample SAMN12238535, study PRJNA552566) | marine metagenome | isolation source: Coastal seawater | place: USA: coastal Georgia, Sapelo Island | collected 2008-08/2009-08 | reverse complement strand
GATTAAAATGCGCTACAGCTCATCTGAAGACGATGACGGCGCGCCAAGTCAGGGCTTTGTCTCAGGCATCATGAATGACACCTGCACAGGCACCACCGTTAATTCTGCTGAAGGTGTCGCCAATCCGGTCAACTACATTTGCGGAACCATACCCTACGGCAATAGCGTGACAACCGACCCCGGCAACAACGTCATTTCTTCCAACACCATTTTGCCAGTTGACATGGCGGCGCTCACAGATCCGACAACCAATATCGACGGCGTGCCGAACGTCAGTTCTATTGGTATGAAGCGGGAGAGTGAGCGATTTTCAATCGCAGCTGGGTATCAGTTTGACTCCGGCTACAGCATTGACATGAGCTACGGTAACAACGAACAGGATGCCAGCTGGATCCGCGACTTTGACCTCTCGGATCGCCTCGGTTGGTGGTCTCGTGACCCTCAAAAGATGGAGGACGAAAGCTGGGAAATCCGCATCAGCAGCCCACAGGATCAGCGGCTAAGATGGCTGGTCGGCTACAGCTACTATGAGCAGGAATTCATTTCTTCAGGCGCTGGCGGCGATGCGGCCACCTCGTGTTTTGCCTTTGACTTCTATGGCTATTCCGATGCTTATCCCAATATCTGTGTCTACAGCTTCTTCGACCCCGCCATTGGCGGGCTCGGTATGGGACGGCCAGGCAACGCATTGGGTATCTTCAGTAACAGTCTGACGAACGCGGATCAAGCGGAGGTATCCGGGGTATTTGGATCGGTGGACTTTGATATCACCGACAATTTGACCGTCATCCTCGAAGGTAGATTTGTTGAAGACAAGCTGATCAAGGGCAATGCGGTTGCCGGCACCGGCACGACGCGACTTGAAGAAACGTTCGACGACTTCTTACCTCGCGCCATCTTGCGCTGGACACCCTCAGACAACACGACACTGTATGCCAGCTGGTCTGAAGGTCAGATAGCGGGCGACTTCAACACCTTCTTTGCGCAGGCAGACGATCGCGAGAAAGCACAATACCTTAACGCTGATGCCTCGGTGGCCGAACTTCTGGAGGCTGAAACGCTCGAAGCTATTGAGTTCGGCTGGAAGCAGCGCTTCTGGGACGGGCGCGGTCAGATGAATATCGCGGTTTATATGCAGACTTGGGAGAACATCAAGGGCCGCTCTTCTTTCCTGATCAATGAGACCTGCCGCGCGGGCGATATCGGTACGGCGCAGTGCCCGGAAGGCACTCTGGGCCAGCCAAAAGCCACCTACCCGGCCGATGGCAGTGATCCCATTCCCTTCTATAACTCACGCAATATATTGATACCCGGTGATGCAGATATCTGGGGTATTGAGTTCGAGGGAAAGGCGGCGATAACGGATCGTACCGAGGTGGGCGTTAATATCAGCTATATCGACTCCGAGTATGACGATTACAAATTCAACTTTGTTGCCCCCATCGCTGGATTCTCACAGATGTCTGGCAACCAGACTCCTCGCCAACCCAAGAGCACTATGAGCGCCTATATCTCACATGAATTCTCGATGTTCGATCAGGGCGGCTACTGGCGGGTGGATTGGTTCCATCAGGGGGAGTCTTATGTCGATGAATCCAACCTCGCTAAGCTCGATTCGTACAATCTGTTTAACCTGCGAGTGGGTATGCAGTGGGAGAATTTGATGGCCGAACTCTTTGTCATGAACCTCACCGACGAAGAAGCCTGGCAGACCGGGGCACGCTGGACCGACTTCTCCAGTCCATCTCAGTTTGCTTTCCTTACCGCCAAGCAGGGGGTTGCAGTGTCCCCGCTCGACAAGCGCGAGATCGGTCTCCGCCTGAACTGGAAGTTTTAAGAATCTAGCGTTGTGGTTAGCAGGCCGGGGCAACCCGGCCTTTTTTATGCCCCATAGGAACATGCCGGCAACTGAACGTGTTGTTCGACATCGCGCCAACGCCCGCACTGAATGCGTTTGCAGGATTCAGCCCTGGGTAAAAATAAGGTGGCGTGTAGTGCAAAAACCGGTTCCAGAAAAAGGATGCTGGATGACAACCCCAGAAGCGCATGGCCCAACTGCTCGAGCCACCTCTGCCTAAAAATAAATAAATATCCGCCAATGTCGCGGCATAATACTGTACAAAAATACAGTATTATGCCGCGATGGCACTCTGGCTCTGTCTCCGTTTCGACGCACTCCCTCTGGAAGCCCTGTTGACACCGCAAGGCTTGCATAGCGATATAGCTCAGGTGGTAATCCATCAGCGGCAGGTTCTGATTGGTAATGAATTCGCCCAGCAGGCAGGAGTGATGCCCGGGCAAAGTGTCAGCACAGCACAAACATTGCTCGCACAACAAAGCAGTCGTTTCTGGGAGCGTTCCCTCGAAGCCGAAAATACCCTGCTAAAACAATTACTGAGCTGGGCCTACGGGGTTTCACCACACCTGCAACGCTGGCAGGACAATGCCTTGATGATTGAAGTGGGCAGTTGTCTTCGTCTTCATCATGGTCTGGATACACTGCTGAAGCGCATTGATACCGAAATAAGCCTGCGTGGACTCACTATGGCGAAAGGGGTAGCAGAAACCCGTACCGCGGCATGGTTGTTGAGTCATGCTGGCCCGCACCTAAGCTGTGAGGCTGAGTCGCCTCTCGAAGAGCGCCTCGCGCCGCTTTCTCTGCAGCTATTAATGACCGAGTTCCCACAGGTTGTGGCGCGACTTGAAAAAGCCGGTATCACCCAATTTTCGCATTTGCTTCGTATTTCTCTTCCCGAGCTGGGCAAACGATGTGGCGCGCCGTTTATCGATTGGCTGGATCGTCTTTTAGGACGCCAGCAGGAACCCGCCATCGTCTATCAGCCGCCCCGATACTTTAAAGACACACTCTGGTTTGGATTTGACATTCACAATCGGCAGGAACTGCATCCCGCCATGGAGCGCTTACTCGCTCACTTCTGTACATTCCTGAAAAACACCCAGCTCTCTTGCGGCATGATTGAGTGGCGGTATTTGCAACGACAAGGCGCCGATGATTCGCTCAAAGTGTTTTCAGAAGCGGCCCAACAACAGGCTCAACGCTGGCTTGAGCTTTCGTGTTTGCAATTGGACAAGCAAACCCTGCCAAAAGACATTGAAGGCCTGTCACTCATTGTCGACCACCTGCACGAAAATACACCACCGGCAACCGACCTGTTTCATGCGGATGTCAGTCGCACTTCACGGCATGAACTGGCTGATCGCCTGCGCAGCCGACTTGGGCTCAAGGCCGTTGGGTATATCGACTACCGTGAAGAGCACTTACCTGAAGAGGCCGTGGTGAAAACGCATTCGCTAACAGCACCGCGCGACGGAGATGTGGCTGCACTTGGACAACGCCCATTTTGGCTATTTCCCGAACCCCATCCCATCCATCAGACAGCACAGCAGCTGTACTGGAATGGCGTATTGGAGCTACTGCACGGTCCGGAGCGCATTGAAGACCACTGGTGGAGCACTCCTGTCAGCCGCGACTACTACATTGCCTGTACTCCACAAAAGCAGCCTGTCTGGATCTATCAGGACAGGCATAACCGACGCTGGTATCTACATGGGCTGTTTGCGTGAAGGCACAGTGGCGCTCCATCATCAGCTACCAAGGCGCGTTAATGCCCGCTTTCATAAATGACGTTGAAGTTACCATGCTGCTTGTTACTGTAGCCACCTATTGACGTTGCGGAATCAGGGGACTGAATGGCACCCCACAACACCGACTATCTCAATGCATCAAATGTTGATCCCTGAAACTACAGCCACACCAAATCGTCGGGCGCAAAACCCAAATCCGTGATGATCTCCAGAAACTCATTGCGCAGCGTGTCACTGATTTCTGGTGATCGTGACAGCAGCCACAGATAATCGCGGTTAAACCCCGAGACAAAAGCGTAGTCATAATTTTCCCCGAGACCAAACACAATGTAGCTGCCATAAAAGGGGCCAAAAAAGGAGACCTTCAAGTGCGCCACGGTGGGGGAATCGACAAAGCGCGCCACACCTTCTGCCTCGCGCCAGCGCCCCTCTTCTTGATCAAAACCGCGATTCAAAACAGCGATACTGCCATCGGGATTAGTACTGTAGGTAGCCGTGACCTCGCTTAAGCCTCGCTCAAAGCTATGATCGAGCCTGGCTATCTCGTACCAAGTACCCAGATAACGCTCTTGATCAAAACCCGTAACGGGCTCAATACCCTCGGGGACGCCGGTACATCCCTGTAATACCAAACAGAGGGTGGCAACTAACCCATAACCTATTCGTCGCATTTTGCTCACCATTGTTCGCCTTAAAACCTGCCGCTCAGGTTTAATGCAGCTGGCGCTTCACACCAGACACCAGAAAAACAGTCTACTCCATTTCTACAACCCTCTTTTCAGCGGCAGCAATACCCCGATAAAATACTGTTTATTTATACAGTATTTTAATGTACGCCGAATTACACTGCCTCAGCCACTACAGCTTCCTGCGCGGCGCCTCTGCGCCGGATGAACTGGTGGAACGCGCCGCCCACTGCGGATACAGTGCACTGGCGATCACCGACGAGTGCTCTCTGGCCGGCATTGTCAAAGCGCATGTAGCGGCCAAGGAGCACGGCATACAGTTAATTGTCGGCAGCGAATTTACGTTGACCGAAGGGATTCGACTGGTTGCCCTAGCCCCGAGTCGAGCAGCTTATGGAGAGCTATCAGGCCTGATTAGCCGCGCCAGAAGACGCAGTGGTAAGGGAGAGTACGCCGTCCACTTGCGCGACATTATTTTTCACCTCAAACGCTGTCTGCTAATTCTGTTACCGGATGACACAGACAAGCAACAGATCCATTTGCAGCAACTGGCAAGACTCTGCAAAGGTCGCGTATGGATTGGTATCAGTCGCCTACTCGGCAATGATGAGTGGCGACGCTTTAAGCATCGCTATCACATAGCTCAAACCCTGCAGGTCCCCATGGTGGCCTGTGGTGAAGTACAGATGCACAGCGCAAAACGAAAAGCGCTACACGACGTGCTCACAGCGATCCGCATTCAAACTCCCATTCAACAGTTAGGGCCCAGACGGCTGATTAATAGCCAGCAACACCTCCGCACCCTGGACACACTCACTGCCCTGTATCCGGAAACACTGATGCAGGAAACCTGTCGAATCGCCGCGCGATGTGATTTCAGCCTTGAAGAACTGCGCTACGAATACCCAGAAGAAGTCGTCCCCACAAACCACACCGCTAATAGTTATCTCCGGCAAGAAGTCGCTTCAGGTGCAAAACGCCGGTGGCCAGATGGCGTGCCTGACCACATTAAGCAACGTATTCATCACGAACTCGACCTGATTACCGAGCTGTCCTATGAGTATTACTTCCTGACGGTGTATGACATCGTTCAGTTTGCGCGATCCCGAGGCATCCTGTGCCAGGGAAGAGGCTCCGCTGCCAATTCGGTTGTCTGTTACTGCCTGTACATTACAGAAGTTTCCCCTGATCAGGTCTCATTGCTCTTTGAACGCTTCATCTCACGAGAACGGGACGAACCTCCTGATATTGATGTGGACTTTGAGCACGAGAGGCGCGAAGAGGTCATTCAATATATCTATAAAAAATATAGCCGTCGGCGTGCCGCACTGGCGGCAACGGTTATCACCTACCGTTCTCGCAGTGCCGTACGGGATGTCGGTAAGGCGATGGGGCTTGACTCGGTTTTTATCGAGGAATTAGCCAGTTCTCTGGCCTGGTGGAATCGCGAGCGAGAGCTGGCGGGTCGCTTCGAGCAGCAGGGCGTGCCTCGATCAGGAGAATTGGCAACTCACTTTCTGGCCAGAGTTCAGGAGATTCTCGGCTTCCCGCGACATCTCTCTCAGCATGTCGGCGGGTTTGTTATCAGCCGCGGGCCCATTTCCAACCTGGTTCCCGTAGAGAACGCCAGCATGCCCGATCGCACTGTTATCCAATGGGACAAGGAAGACATCGAAGCGCTAGGGCTACTCAAGGTCGATATTCTTGCCCTGGGCATGCTCTCCGCTATTCGTAAAACGCTGGAGATGATCAACCGGGATCATGCTGATATCCAGTGTATGCAGGATATTCCCCGAGAAGATGCCGCAACCTATCGCATGCTACAAAAAGCCGACACCCTCGGCGTATTTCAAATCGAATCCCGGGCACAAATGTCGATGCTGCCGCGGCTCAAGCCCAGCTGTTTTTATGACCTGGTTATCGAGATTGCCATTGTCCGACCAGGTCCGATTCAAGGCGATATGGTTCATCCCTACCTGCGACGTAAAGCCGGTCTGGAATCAATCAGCTACCCCAACAAAGAAATCGAGTCGGTACTGTCACGCACGCTGGGAGTACCCATTTTTCAGGAGCAGGTCATCCGATTGGCCATGGTGGCCGCTGGCTTCACAGGAGGTGAGGCGGATGCCTTACGACGTGCTATCAGTAACTGGGGAAAAAACAGCAAGCTGCTCTCTTTTGAACAAAAACTCAAAGTGGGTATGACAAACAAAGGGTACACCCCCGAATTTGCGGACCGTCTGTTTAATCAGATCAAGGGCTTTGGCGGGTATGGATTTCCCGAATCACACTCGGCAAGCTTTGCCTTACTGGCCTATATTTCGGCTTGGCTAAAATGCCACCACCCCGCCGCCTTCTATGTGGGCTTGCTCAATAGCCAACCCATGGGCTTTTACTCTCCTTCACAACTGATACAGGACGCGCGCAGACATGACATTCTGGTTTTGCCCATTGATGTCAATCACAGCTCATGGGATCACCAGCTGCTGTCCACTACAGATCGTCGTCAGCCTCCGATCAGACTGGGGCTGAGGTTAGTCAAAGGGCTCAGCGAAGCGGCCGCTAAACGAATCGACACAGCGCGTCTAACCCAAGCCTTCAGCAGTGTGGCCGACTTGCGCCAACGGGCATCTTTGGATCGCGGCAGCATGGAGTCTTTAGCCGCGGCCGATGCGCTTTCCAGTATCAGCGGGCACCGCTACCAGTCTCACTGGCAGACAATGGCGCTCGAAGACTACCGCCCACTGCTAGCCGACAATCCGCCTCTCACACATCATGCTAATGATGCGGCACTCACTACACCGAGCTTGATTGAGGAGGTGATTGCGGATTATCGGAGTACCGGCGTTACGCTGCGTGCACACCCGCTGGCACTGCTGCGTAAACAAAAGCCTTTCAGCCAGTGCCAACAACAGAAAAACCTCGAACACCTCAACAATCACCGATTTGTTCGCGTGGCCGGCCTGGTGACCTGCCGCCAGCGTCCGGGCACGGCGTCAGGGGTCGTATTTTTAACCTTGGAAGATGAAACAGGAAATATCAACGTCATTGTCTGGCCTGCCGTACAGGAACGCTACCGCCAGGCCTTAATGACAGCACAACTCTTACTGGTGAAAGGTACGGTTGAGTCTCGCGAAGGGGTCGTACATGTCATCGCCAGCGCCCTCGAAGATCATGGAGACAGCCTGACGGCACTGACGATTCAATCCAGAGATTTTCACTAGCAAACGACTAATCGCTGTCGGAGCGCACCTCAGCCTCCAACCAGCCTCCCGCTGACTCCGTTAATCTGAACTCAATAGGACGACAACAGACCTGGCAGTCCTCTATGTACTCGCGGCCCACATCCTCCGGGTTCAACAAGACCTCGATGGCTTCGCCACAGTAGGGGCAGTACACACTGCTCTCCTGCAAGCCATGCGCGGTCATACGGGATTAACCTACTTTCTCCAGCGCAGGTTCGAGAACCGGCGCCACCGCATCAAATACCAGCGCCTCATCAACGATGGGATCGTCGCGAAACATCTTGCGATCCTTGCGGTAGTTCTGTGGGTTCATCCAGGGCATACAATCCCCCTGCTTGGGGAATCGATGCATGACCCGCTGCATGTAACCAGCCGAGAAATCATCAATCCAAAATCGCCGACTCATGGTAGCAGCCAGTTCCTCTGAAATACGCGGGGTCGCCGTCTTCATGCCCTCGGCACGCATATGATTGAGTAACCGGCACAGCCAGGTCGCGATCAGATCCGCCCGCAGTGTCCATGAAGCGTTGATATAGCCGAACGTGTGGACCATGTTCGGGATGTTGGAGCACATCATGCCCTTGTAAGTCCACTCGTTTGCAAGATCGATGGCTTCACCGTCCAGCGTGAACTCGGCGCCGCCGAGGATGACCAGCTCGAGCCCCGTAGCGCAGACAATGATATCGGCATCCAGATGCTCTCCCGATACCAACTCGACACCTCTATCAGTAATTTTCTGAATATGGTCTGTTACCACCGAGGCTTTCCCCGACTGGATGGCGCGGAACAAATCATCATCGGGGACCAGACACAGCCGCTGGTCCCACGGGTTGTAGCGGGGCGTAAAATGCTTCTCGATGTCAACCATCTCTCCAATTTCTTCCCGCACCTTCTTGAGCAATGATCGTTTCACCATCCCAGGCGCTACGCGCGTCAACTGATACATCCATTGCTGCCACACCGTGTTACGCCAACGCACAATGTCATAGGCAAGCTTGGGTGGCAGATAGCGCCGCAGCCAGTTGGCGAGACCATCCACAGAAGGGCGCGAGATCACGTAGGTGGGCGACCGTTGCAACATCGTCACGTGCGAGGCCTTACGAGACATATTGGGGACCAACGTCATCGCCGTTGCACCTGACCCAATCACCACGACCTTCTTGTCTTCGTAAGTCAGGGAGTCTGGCCAGAACTGGGGATGTATCCAATCGCCGCGAAAATCCGATTTGCCCTCAAATTCGGGTTCGTAGCCTTGCTCGTAGCTGTAATAGCCGGCGCACATCATCAGAAATCCGCACCGGTAGCGCCTGATGCCCTCCGGGGTTTCCACCGTCAGTTGCCACTGGGAGCGCTGACTGCACCAGTCAGCCGACACCAGCTTTTGACTAAAACGAATATGGTCGCGAATGCGATATTCATCCGCGGTTTCGTTGACATAGCTCAGAATGGACGGTCCGTCTGCAATCGTCTTTTCAGCCTCCCAAGGCTTAAAGTCATAGCCCAAGGTATGCATGTCGCTGTCTGACCGTATGCCCGGATAACGGAAGAGATCCCAGGTGCCACCAATGGCTTCACGTCTTTCCAACAGGACATAATTTCGATCCGGGCAATCTCGCTGTAATCTCACCGCTGTGCCGATACCCGACAGGCCGGCACCGATAATGATCACGTCAAAGCATTCGGCATCAGCGGTCGTCGATTCCGTGATTTTAACTTCTGAGTTCATGACACCCTCCCACGCCCATTTCAGCGCTTCGGCCCGACGACATAGTTATGAACGTCGTGACCATGGTTATCGCAGTAGTGATTTGCATCACTCTACCCCTTTTCGCAAACGACCGCCGCATAGCCCCCGAAGCCACCTCTACTGGTGCTGCCTGCCTTTTTGCGCGGCCAAGCGCAGACGCAGCGCATTCAGTTTAATAAAGCCCTCGGCGTCTTTCTGGTTGTAGGCACCGCCGTCAGATTCAAAAGTGGCAATCCTGGCGTCAAACAATGAGTCACTGGATCGGCGCCCCACCACAGTCACATTGCCCTTGTACAAGGATAATCTGACCTCACCATTCACGACCGACTGCGTCTGATCGATCGCCGCCTGTAACGCATGACGCTCCGGAGACCACCAGTAGCCGTTATAAATTAGCTTGGCGTATCGTGGCATCAGGTCGTCTTTCAAATGTGCCACCTCGCGGTCAAGCGTAATGGACTCCATGGCTCTGTGAGCGCGCAGCAAAATACTGCCCCCCGGGGTTTCGTAGCATCCTCGTGACTTCATACCCACGTAGCGGTTTTCAACAATGTCAGCGCGCCCAACCCCGTTAGCGCCACCTCTCTCATTCAGCGCGGCCAACACCTCTGCCGGCGTCATCGTCTGGCCATCGATCGCTACCGCGTCGCCGCGCTCAAACGTCAGCGTAAGCTCTTCCGCTCGATCTGGTGCCGTCTCGGGACTCACAGTCCAGCGCCACATATCCTCCTCTGGTGGCAACCACGGATCCTCGAGCACATCTCCCTCATAGGATATGTGGAGTAAGTTCGCGTCCATCGAATAAGGTGACTTCTTTTGCGCTTTGGCAAAATCGACCGGAATATCCCGCTCGCGGCAATACGCCATGAGTGCCTCGCGGGAGTTGAGATCCCACTCTCGCCACGGTGCTATGACCTGAATACCGGGTTTTAGGGCATAGGCTCCGAGCTCAAAGCGCACCTGATCATTACCTTTACCGGTGGCACCGTGGGCGATCGCGTCGGCACCCGTCTCGTTGGCAATCTCGACGAGTCGCTGGGCAATCAGAGGGCGCGCAATCGAGGTGCCTAAAAGATACTCCCCCTCGTATACGGTGTTGGCGCGAAACATGGGAAAGACAAAGTTTTTGACGAAGGATTCACGGAGGTCTTCGATATAAATTTCCTTGACCCCTAACGCCTGTGCTTTGGCGCGCGCGGGCTCGACCTCTTCGCCCTGACCTATGTCGGCAGTAAACGTCACTACCTCGCATTGGTGGGTGTCCTGCAACCACCTCACGATCACAGAGGTATCGAGACCGCCCGAATACGCCAGTACGACTTTTTTGATGGCCGACATAATCTCACCTGATAAAAAAGGGGGCGTAGTTTACGACTGCAGCTGGCCACACACCAGAGAACAGGCTTGCAATCTGCCACCTCTGCTACACTGCCGCCTGACGAGAGGCCCGTATCCCCATGACCGCGCTCACTTTGACACTACCAGACGACTGGCACATACACCTGCGGGATGGTCCGGCGCTGTCGACTACCGTGCCTGACGTTGCCAGGTGGGCCGGACGAGCGATCGTGATGCCAAACCTGACGCCTCCCGTGATATCCGTGAAGGACGCGCTCACCTACCGCGAGCGGATTCTCGCGCACGTGCCAGCAGACATGCCGTTCGAGCCTCTCATGACGCTCTACCTCACGGATAAAACTGACCGAGAGACGATTGTCGCGGCCGCTGACTGCCCTCATGTCCATGGCGTAAAACTCTATCCCGCCGGGGCGACCACCAACTCCGCCGCCGGGGTCACTGCACTCGATCCGCTCTATCCCATATTGGGTGAAATGGAGCGCCACGATGTGCCTCTCCTCGTTCACGGCGAAGTCACCGACCCTACTTGCGATATTTTTGATCGCGAAAAAGCCTTCATCGACACTTCCTTGATACCGATCAGACAAGAGTTCCCCGAACTGCGTATCGTGTTTGAACACATCACTACCGAGGACGCGGTCCAATATGTGTCTGATGCGGGGGAGCGCACGGCAGCGACAATTACTGCGCATCACTTGATGTACAACCGTAATCACCTGCTGGTGGGAGGGATCAAGCCACATTTTTTTTGTCTGCCAGTGCTCAAGAGAAATCGCCATCAGCTGGCATTGCGCGCCATTGTCGCGTCGGGGCACCCCCGTTTTTTTCTGGGTACAGACTCGGCTCCCCACGCAAAAACCGATAAGGAATCCAGTTGCGGCTGCGCCGGTTGTTATACAGCGCACGCCGCGTTGCCACTGTATGCCGAAGTCTTCGAAGAAGAAGGGGCGCTGGCACACCTCGAGGCATTCTGTAGCTTCAACGGCCCCGATTTTTACCGACTCCCGCGCAATTCGGGCGCCGTGACGCTCGTCAAGACGCCGCAGTCCGTGCCTTCGGACATCGCTCTGGGAGACGATCGTTTGGTGCCAATCCGTGCGGGCGAGACGGTAAACTGGACAGTCACGCGCCAAACCGATGCCCGATAACGACACCTCACCCATGAGAGATCGGTTCCGCGGTTTCCTCCCCGTGGTGGTCGACATAGAAACCGGGGGTTTCAACTGCCAAACCGATGCTATTTTGGAGATGGCAATCACCGAGCTGGCCATGAATGAAGAGGGAGAGCTCATTATCGAGGCCACCCACAGCCGCAACATTGAACCCTTCGAGGGGGCAAATCTGGATCCCGCGGCACTGGAGTTCACCGGAATCGATCCAGAAAGTCCTTTGCGCGGCGCCCTACCAGAGGCTATCGCCCTTGGGGAGCTTTTCGGTATCGTCAGGCTCGCGGTGAAAGCCAATCAGTGCAACCGCGCCGTGCTGGTTGGGCACAACGCCCACTTCGATGCCGGCTTTCTCAATGTCGCCACTGAACGAGCAGGCCTGAAGAGGAATCCCTTCCATCCTTTTTCCTACTTCGATACGGCAACGCTAGCTGGCCTCGCCTTCGGTCATACCGTATTGGCGAGAGCTTGCTCTCTGGCGGGCATCCCCTTTGACAACAATGAAGCCCACTCGGCGCGCTACGACGCCATCAAGACCGCTGAGCTGTTCTGCTTGATCGTTAACCGATGGCAGACTCTGGGTGGTTGGCCGCAAGTGGTGCCGGCTGAGGACCGCGAATAACGCTCCCGGGAAAACAACCCGTGGCAGTGCTGTTGCGGAAAGTCACCTTGCCGGACTTGATGGTGCAGTCATAACCCGTCGCTGTCTGCAACAAACGTCTGCCTCCTGCGGGCAGGTCGAAAGCAACGGTCGGCAGATTCAGAGCCATGGCGTCCAGATCGATAATATTCAGATCGGCCAGATACCCCGCATCCAGCACCCCCCGATCCATGAGCCCGTAGAGTCTTGCCGTATCGCGGCACTGTCTTTTGATCGCATACTCGAGCGGTAAACGGCCATGGCTGCGGTCACGCACCCAGTGCTGCAGCATGAAAGTGGTAGCAGCAGCATCGCAAATTGTGCCGCAATGGGCGCCTCCATCGGATAGTGAATTCACGCAGTCATCAGAATTGAGCGCCGACTCGAGAAAATCGAGGTTGCCGTTGGCATAATTGAGCAGGGGAAAATAAATCATCCCGGCCCCACCGTCGCGCATCATGAAGTCGTATGCGTACTCCTCTGCGCTGACGCCGGCGTCACCCGCACATCGCTCGATTGACTGTTCCGCGGTCGGTTCATAGTCAAAGCCCGGGCGCATTTCGTATTGCATCGAGAACGCGCTCTCCATCAGGTCGGCGATCAATTGGAGGTCACTCCCGGTAGGCTCTCCGCGCTCGCTCAGTAGCTGCGCCCGAAATGCGGGATCAGACAGGTGCTGCCACTGCTCATTCCAAGGCTTATCAGCGATCGCCTTCCAACTTGCACGCTGTGAAAAAGGATGGAAGGTAGCTTGCCAGCCAAGAATCAGGCCGGTCCCGCGCATGGAGATCTGTGCCACAAGCTGCGCACCCTGGGCATTCTGCTCGCGCATCTGACGCAGCTGCTCGGCAAATGGCACACCCTTGATAGGTGACTCCAAGGCGGTGAACGTGACCGGCGCGCCGGTTTCTCGACTCAGGTCACCCATCCATTCAAATTCATGCCACTCAGGAAGCAGGTCACTGGCCATCTCGAATACCCCATGGCCCGCGCGCTTTAGCGCCCGCCCGATGCCAAGCAGCTCTTCCTTGCTCGCGGTCGTTCCCGGCACCAATTCGCCATCGACCGACTTATGCAGAACGGTGCGGGAGGTCGAAAAACCCAGCGCGCCGGCGTTAAGGCCCTCCTCAACAATCGCTGACATGCGAGCGATCTCGGTATCAGTGGGCGTCTCGTTTGCAGCACCGCGCTCTCCCATCACGTAGGCGCGAACTGCGCCGTGGGGTACCTGAGTGGCGACGTCGATCGTGCGATCCAATTTTTCCAGTGCATCCAGATACTCTGGGAAAGACTCCCAGTCCCAGGTCATTCCCTCCGTCAGCGCGCTGCCTGGAATATCCTCAACCCCCTCCATCAAACCGACCAACCATTCCCGCCGCTCAGGTGCTGCGGGTGCAAAACCGACGCCGCAATTCCCCATCACAACCGTCGTAACCCCGTGCCAGGAAGAGGGGGCCATTTCCGGATCCCAGGTGGCCTGCCCGTCATAATGGGTATGGATATCCACGAACCCAGGAATGACCACGCGGTCAGTAGCATCGATCTCTTCGAGCGCCGCTTCCGCCAGCGCTCCCACGGCCACGATTCGGTCACCGACAATGCCGATATCCGCGCGCCTGCCCGGCGCCCCGGTGCCATCAACCACAAACCCGCCAGAAATTTTCAGGTCATAAACCATGCGTCACTCTCTCCTCCCTCGCGCCCGGCGCCACTCAGACAAATAGCGCTCTACGCGGGTGCTTCACCGCTCAATTCCCTCAGCAGTGTATCGAGTTCCTCAAGCAGTTGCTCAAGCGAATCCAAATTGAGCAGTCCATGTTTGATCGATTCTTCGAGGGGCAGCAATTGACCCAGCTGATAAGCTACCGTCCACGCATCCTCGAGATCTACCGGCAGGCCCAAACGCTTGACCTGCGGGTGTCGCAACAGGCTCTCCAGCACCTCGGCGAGACCGCTGTAATGATCGGGCAAGGGTGCCGTCCCCGTTGGAGCGTCCAGTGATACCTCAGCCTTGATGAGGCCATCGGCTTCTCTCCACGCCGACTCGACAGCGAATCGCTGTCGACCCTCTATCGTGATTCCCAACAAGCCATTAGGTAGCTGGTCCCAGTCGACGATCGGGGCATAGGTTCCCACGTCACTGATATTCGGCACGTCCAGAGATCCACCGGAAACCTCTGAACCTTGCTTGAGCCAAACCACACCAAAACCCGCGCTCTCGCGCATACACCGAGCGACCAGATCGAGATAGCGCTGCTCAAAAATTTGCAGGGGTATTCTCGCCCGAGGCATCAGCACCGATGACAATGGGAATAACGCAATTTCAGTTAGCACGTGGGGGTGGTCCTCAATTCAAGCGCTTGTAGTAAATAAAACGCCTCCTCTCGGGTCTCGCCGCAAACCATCACATCGGGCTGAAAATTAGCGCAAACGGCGGGCCGACGGGGGTCATTGAACAGCGCGCACGCCGCTTCAGAAGTTAGATGCACACAGACCACGCCCGCAGCCTTGCCCTGTGGCATGCCCCAAAAGGGCTGTGAAATGGAGGGCGCTACGCAACACGCCCCGCAGCGCTCTCGACACCGCATCCCTAACGCCCGGGTCCAAAAGGCCGAAAAATGAGAATCAACCGTGGCAGCAATAACAGAGCGCCGGCGACGGCAGCAATCATCGCGACCACCGTCAGAACACCAAAGTACAAGCTGGGCGTGAAGTTCGACAAGGTCAACATGGCGAATCCCACAACAACGGTCAGTGTCGTGTAATACATTGCACGTCCAATACTGCCATGGCTGCGGAACATCGCCGCCTGATAATCCTGATCGATCGCCACCTCATCTCTAAATCGATGCAAGTAGTGAATACAGTCGTCTACCCCGATGCCAACCACGATTGCCGCGATAGTGATGGTCATAATATCCAGGGGAATCCCCGCCAACCCCATTAGCCCAAGCACCAACGCGGCCGCAAGGATATTCGGCGCCAATGCCAACAACGCGATCGACAAGGAGCGAAAAAGCATCCAGAACATTAACCCGATCGCCACAAATACGGCCCCCAGCGTCATAATCTGAGATTGGAAAAGGCTTTGCAGCACGTTGTTATAAAGAACGAGTAGCGAGGTGAAGCGAAGCCGGCTGGCCTCAATCCCCGTCTCGGCGAGAATCTGCTCGCGCAACTCGCGCAGATAGGCATCGCGCCGTAAGGATTCGCTTGTCTCCATGACCCTAACGCTAATTCGCACCTCGCCATGCTCGGGTGAGTAGAAAGGGTTAATCAGCGAGCGATTGACGTCGTCGGGCAAGCTGTTCTCGATCAGCGCCAGCTCAACGCCCCCCAGCTGTCCGCCGTAGAGGCCGTCCATTACCTCAAACGCGGTGGACAAGGACAGCACCTTACCGGACTCCTCTCTGGCCGCGATAATTCCGTGAACCTCGTCAATCATCTGGCGTCCAGGTAGCGTAAACCAATACCCAGCAGTGGCAGTGTCCTCACTGTCAAAACTGAAATCGATGCCGAAACCGTCGTCCATGAATTCATCGTCGCCGTCCCAGCCGCCCTCAATCGGGGGTTCTTCAGCAACGACTGCTGCTGACTCAGTCTCCGGCGGCGCCATTAAAATCACATCGAGCGGGATGGTGCCGCCGAGTCGGGCATCGAGTAACTGCATGCCTTGGTATATCTCGGTGTGCTCCTTGAAGTAATCAATAAACCTGTTTTCGACTTCAAGTGAGCGAATACCGAACAGAGAAATTATCGTCAGCAGTAGCGTCACGGCTGTAACAACAGCCCCATGACCCTTAACCACATCTGCGAATCGCAGCGTCAGAGACGCGTCAGACGAGGACGTAGCGGCTACGGTTTTATCGGGAATCAGGACCATGAGTGCCGGGACTAAGGTAAACGCCGTGCAAAATCCCAAGACGATGCCCGTGGTCATCATCCAGCCAAAATCGATGACCGGTTGCAGACCTGCCACTACCAAAGAGGCAAACGCAACGATAGTCGTCATCGCGGTGTAAAGGCAGGGCACCAGCATTAATCGGGCCGCATCAACAGCGAGCGCGACGCGGGTGGCGCCAGGTTGTAGACGATGCAGTTCCCGATAGCGAACCACCAGATGAATAGACAGAGAGAGCGTCACGATCAACAAGACCGCCACAGAATTGGAAGAAATAACGGTCATACGCCAGTCAGTAGCAGCCAGCACTCCCAGCAAAAAACTTGCCGTAGCGGTACATGTGACCAGCGGGATGACCACCCACTTGAGGTGGCGAAAAATCAGCGCCAGAACCAGCGCCATAACGGATAAAATTGCGGTACCGAATGTCACCAAGTCGGAACGAACAAACGCCATCATATCGGCGGCGATCATGGGAACTCCACCTACAAAAATATTTGCATAGGGCCTAAATCGCTCGGCAACCGCTCGCACTGACATCACCATCTGATCCCGCTTGCTGGCCAGTTGCACGAGGGTTTCGTCGTAGGCGGACTCTATCTCCGCGAGATTAATCCGCTCAGCAGCCGTGATGTCTCCCCGCACCGCCGCAGCCCGCAGCGACTCTCGCGCTTCCAGCAGCGCCTCCGCTTCGGGGTTCGCCTCTATGACGACTTGTACCGCAGTCAAGTCGCCCTCCTCGCTGACCAATAAGTTGCGATAAATAGGGCTGGTTGTTAGCTCTTTAAGTGCCAGGGCCCGATCCACCTGTGCGTCTCGCAGCGTGGGCATACTGTCGGCGCGAGAAAGATCAGTCAGTGTCAGGGGTGGGCTCTCCAGCAACGGCACGTCGAGCAGTGTGGTCACCTCGGCAACCCCTGCGATACGCTCGAGCTCGTCAACCATAGCCGCAAGCGGTTCAAGAGAGTCGGGAGACAGTAGCGGCGCATCTGGCTCCCACGTGAGCACCAGAAATTCGTTTCCCGCATATTTTGAAGACGATTCCCGGAAGTAAGCCAAGTCGGGGTCGCCCTGCAGTAAGAGTGAATCAGAAGAGGCATCCAGTCTCAGGTTAGGCATTTGCCAGAGAGACAACAGCAGGAAGCAACTTGCAGCACCCACGACATGCCAGGGCCTTCGGAGCAGGTGCTGGTAAAACGCATCAACCTTGTTCAATGACGTGACTCCGCTTCCAGCCGCGCGACAAGTTGACCGTGCAAACCCTCGAACCCACCATTACTCATCACCACAACCCGATCTCCCGGGGCCACCAACTGGACCACTGTCTCGATAATTTGCGCCACACTGGAACAAACGCGTTGCCCGGCGTATCCCTCGATTGCGCCTGATAAGTCCCAGTCTAATCCTTCGGGTTGGTACCAGAGCACTTGATCGGCCACTCGGGCAGCAGGTGCCAACTGCTCCCGATGCTGACCCATGCGCATCGTATTGGAGCGAGGTTCGATAATGGCAAGGAGTCGCCCCTCGCTCTCCGCGGCACGCATACCGGCGAGTGTGGTCTCTATCGCGGTCGGATGATGGGCAAAATCGTCATAGACGGCTACGCCACCCGGCGTGCCGAGTAACTCCAGTCTTCTCTTGATGCCCGCGAACTGAGACAACGCTTCCACGCACTGACTAAACCCAACCCCGACCTGCAACGCAGCCGTTATGGCGGCCGTCGCATTCCAAGCGTTGTGCTCGCCCATGAGGGACCAATCCAACTCGGCAACTTCACCGTCTGGAGAGCGGATCTCTAACTGATTAGCCTGCTTGGACAGCGCTCGCCAGGAACAGGCCTTAGCTGACACTGACGGCTCGCCTGCGCCCGCATGCTGGAAGATCCTGTGGACAGGCGTCCATACCCCCCGCGCCAAAACCCGGTCAATGGCAGCGCCACCGCCCCTGATAATCGCACCCGTACCGGATACGCATCGCACCAAATGGTGGAATTGGTTTTCGATAGCGGCTAGATCGGGAAAGATATCGGCGTGATCGTATTCCAGATTATTAATAATCAAGGTACGGGGCCGGTAATGAATGAATTTGGAGCGCTTGTCAAAGAAGGCAGAGTCGTACTCGTCCGCTTCAATGACAAAGTAGCGGCCCGACCCGAAGCGCGCAGAGACACCAAAATTCTCGGGGACACCACCAATTAAGAACCCGGGGTCATGCCCGGCAAACTCAAGAATCCAAGCTAGCATACTGGCGGTGGACGTCTTGCCGTGGGTACCAGAGACCGCCAACACCCAGCGATCTCTGAGGACATGGCGCGCCAGCCACTCCGGCCCTGAGGTGTAATCAAGCCCCTCGGACAACATCGCTTCGACAGCAGCATTCCCGCGGGACAGCGCGTTGCCAACAACCACGGTGTCAGGCGGGGGATCCAGTTGAGCGGCATCGTAGCCATCGACAAGCACAATCCCGCTCTCAGCCAGTTGCGTACTCATCGGCGGATAGATATTTCGGTCAGAGCCCGTCACGGTAAAGCCGCTGTCCTTGGCAAGTAGCGCCAATCCGCCCATGAAAGTGCCGCAAATACCCAGTATGTGAATGTGATCGGACACAAAAGACTCCCTCGCCAGCCGCAGATTAGCATGCGCACATTGCCATTGTGTGCTGTGCGGTCTACCGTATGCCCCCAACTTTTGACCGCGGTGTCAGACGATGAGCAAACGCAATCTTTTCTATGCCCAGTCTGGCGGCGTCACTCCGGTGATCAATGCCTCTGCCGCGGGAGTGATCCAGGCAGCGAAGCGCTATCCCAAGCAGATCGGCAAAGTCCTCGCAGGGCAGAATGGCATCTTGGGCGCTTTGCAGGAAAATCTTATCGATACCTCGAAGGAAAGCCCCCGCTCCATCGAAGGCCTGATCAACACGCCCGGGGGCGCGTTTGGTTCCTGTCGTTACAAACTCCGAAGCCTCTCGGAGAATCGCGCGGAGTACGAGCGACTGATCGAGGTTTTCAAGGCGCATAACATTGGCTACTTTCTGTACAACGGCGGCGGAGACTCTGCGGATACCTGCCTCAAAGTGTCGCAAATCAGTGCCAGCATGGGCTTTCCCATCACGGCCATTCACGTTCCAAAGACAATCGATAATGACCTGCCGCTCACTGACAACTGTCCTGGCTTCGGTTCTGTCGCCAAATACGTCGCCATATCCACCCGCGAGGCCGCACTTGATATTGCATCGATGTGCGCGACTTCAACCAAGGTTTTCATTTTGGAAGTGATGGGTCGACACGCGGGATGGATCGCGGGCGCGAGCGCGCTTGCGGCGAGTGGGCGCGGTGACGCACCGCACATTATCCTTTTTCCCGAGATCGCGTTCGACAAAGACCGTTTTCTGCAGCGGGTAAAGGCCTGCGTTGAGCGCTATGGCTACTGCGTGATTGTTGCCTCCGAGGGCACCAGTACCGCGGATGGAAAATTGTTGTCGGATCAGGGGGAGCGCGATGCCTTCGGGCACGCCCAACTTGGCGGTCTGGCGCCCCTGCTTGCCGGTCTGATTAAGGACAATCTGGGCTACAAATACCACTGGGCGGTAGCCGATTACTTGCAAAGGGCTGCTCGTCATATCGCGAGCCAGACAGATGTCGATCAAGCGCTCGCTCTGGGTAAAGCCGCGGTCGAGCTCGCCGTCGCCGGCGCCAACGCGGTCATGCCCGCCATTAAACGCAACTCCGACCGTCCTTATCGTTGGTCAATTGACCCCGTACCGCTGAGTCGCGTTGCCAATCGTGAAAAGAAGATGCCGCGACGCTTCATCAGCAAAGATGGCTTTGGCATCACGACCTCGGCGCGTGATTATTTTGCGCCACTCATCGCGGGCGAAGCCTACCCGCCTTACCAGCGAGGACTTCCGCGCTACACCCGTCTAAAACAAGTACTGGTGCCAAAGCGGTGCGCTCCCTGGGAGGGCGCATAGCGCTACACTGGCGGCGAGCGCATCGTCGAGCGGTGCCGGGATTTTTGCGCTAACGCTGGAGGTATTTCCGCAAACCCGGGCTCAGACAAGCACAAACCGATTGAACAGCGCCTCGCCATCACGTTCGAGTAACGGCAGCATTGCCATCGCCTCGTGGCAATGGCCTTCGGGATCAGGGTCGCCGCGCCACAGCGGCCAACAGATATCGATGCACTGGGCTTTCTGTAGTGACCTGGCAACGGGGCGGTAGCTGATATGCCAAGGCTCAGGTGCAACACCGCCGCGGTCCACGTCGTAGGGTTTGTAAAACCCCTCGGCATTATCTGCAGCAATGAGTTCATCCAGCCAGGCCGTCAGCGCGGCAAAAACGCCGCCCGGCGCGTACTCATTGGCTTCCAACCGTGGGCGATAGTCGCCGGGGACTGTCGAGGCATCCCAAATGTCCAGATCCGTCCCCCAGTGATGCCTTGAGGTGCCCGGCAAAGCAGAAAAGCGCAGGATCGCCTCCAACCACTTGCGATCGCTCACGCCCTCTCGTGCCAGTGGCTGTCCCGACGCATCGCTTACCGGGCGGGCGCCACTCCATTTCTGATTAATAATCAGGCTCTGCCGATCGTAGTCTCTGAATGCGGAGGCTACGCGCAAATCGAAACCTTTCGCGGCAGCGCGCTCGGCGAGCCGAACAAACGCTCTGGCGGTAGCAGGCTCCGCCAGCAAATTAGGTTCCAAGGCAACAAGGTGCCTTGCACAGATCCCCAATAGTATCGAGGCGCTCTCCACTCCGCTTACCCCTCCATACTCGCTAGACGTCGAGGATAAATGCCCCCGGTGCTCATGTCATTGAAAAGCACGTAGATCTCAAGCCCATGCGCCAAAGCCCAGGACAGATGTTCAGCATATGCGGGGTCAACATGATGCGCTGGAGATACGTGCTCGATAGCCGCATGCATCACACAGAACACAAGCAGAACCCGGTAGCCCTTTTTCCTCGCCGCCACCAAATCAACAAGATGCTTGGTGGCTCTGGCACTGACCGCGTCGGGAAAAGCACCTTCACCTCCACCCAAATGGAGCGAAACCGATTTAACCTCGACATAAATGCCGTGATTCCAGTCCACAAAGAAATCGACTCGCGATTTCCTCCCCAATGGTCTCTCGCGATAAAGGGGAGCACCCTTCGGCCAGATCTCGGCAAAGAATCCCCGCTCGATTGCCTCCGCTACCAAACGGTTCGCCAACGCCGCGTGAATGCAGGCCAAACCGGTGTCGGTCTCCACAAGCTCCCAAGTCCATTGCAGCTTGCGCCGCGGATCATCGTGAAAAGACAGCCACACCCGCCCCCCGACCGGCTGGCAGCCAGTCATGGCCCCCGTATTGGGACAGTGCACGCAAACCACGTCACCGCTGTTCGCCAGTCGCACATCGGCGAGAAACCGCTTGTAACGCCTCATCAGGTGACCCGCTGTCAGTACCGGAAATTCCATGACTCCCACCATTTCAGCCACTGACTACCATATTACGGCGTTAGCAAAGCCAAGCATTGTCAAAGGGAAAATCAGCGCTGGCGCGAATCGAAGAGATCTGATAGTTTGCGTCGCCCTATGGGGAGCAGTAGCGCCCGCGATGCTACGTAGAAAGGGAAATTATCAAAATGGCCAATCGAAAAACAGCCAGCTCCAAGGCCAAAAAAGCGCCCGCTAAGAAAGCAGCAGCTCCTAAAAAAGCCGCCGCCAAAAAAGCGCCCGCTAAGAAAGCAGCAGCTCCTAAAAAAGCCGCGGCTAAAAAAGCACCCGCAAAAAAAGCAGTAACCCCTAAAAAAGCCGCCGCCAAAAAAGCGCCCGCTAAAAAAGCAGCAGCCAAAAAAGCGCCCGCTAAGAAAGCAGTAGCCCCTAAAAAAGCCGCCGCCAAAAAAGCACCCGCTAAAAAAGCAGCAGCCCCGAAAAAAGTCGCAGCGAAGTCACAACCTAAATTAGCCAGAGCAGTCGGTGAATTGCAGAAGTTTGACGACTTCAAGCCTTACAAGCCAGGGCGGGGCGAAAGCTACATGAGCGACGAGCAAATTGAGCATTTCCGAGGCATTTTGCTCAACTGGCGTGGCGAACTTGTCGATGAGGTGACGCGGACGGTCTCCCACATGAAAGACGAGGCGGCGAATTTTCCCGACCCCGCGGATCGCGCGACGCAAGAAGAAGAGTTCAGCCTAGAGCTGAGAACGCGGGACCGAGAGCGAAAGCTCATCAAAAAGATCGATTCCACCTTGGACCGACTACAAAACGACGACTACGGCTATTGCGACGCCTGCGGTATCGAAATCGGTATCCAACGTCTGGAAGCCCGCCCCACGGCAACAATGTGCATAGACTGCAAAACGTTGGCAGAAATAAAGGAAAGACAGGAACTGGGTTGAACGGCCCAGGCCCTATGTGAGCTCAAGCATTTACCGGGGAAGGTTCGCCCCTTCACCCACGGGACCCCTCCATCTTGGCTCGATGGTCGCCGCATTGGCGAGTTTTCTAGACGCGCGGAGAAATAGCGGCGCGTGGCATCTTCGCATAGATGACATTGATCCGCCGCGAGCGGTCCCTGGCAGCGTGGAGAACATCCTCTCCACGCTTACCAATCACGGCCTGCAGTGGGATGGGCCGATCATCTATCAGTCTCATTCTGCGCCAGCCTACGAGCGCGCGTTGCAACAGCTAAAGGCAGATGGCTGGCTTTTTCGCTGTCTGTGTACCCGCACCCACCTCAACATGCATGGAGCGTGCGGACAAAACTGCCGCGAACATCGAGTCGACGCAACAGCTCCACACAGCCTTCGCGTGGTCGTATCGGTTGGCGACATGTCGGGCTTTGAGGACGGCTTTCTGGGTCTACAGGTTCCTTCCCAAAGTCAAATCCCGGAAGACTTCATAGTCAGACGACGCGACGGACTATTCGCCTACCAACTCGCGGCCGCCATTGACGATGCCAGACCCCATCATACCCACGTGGTCAGAGGCGCTGACCTCCTTGAGTCAACCCACCGGCAACGGTGGTTACATCAAATCCTAGGACTCACGTCGCCAAACTACGCACACGTGCCGGTCATGGTCGACGCGGACGGCAATAAATTGAGCAAACAAACGGGGGCTGAGGCTGTCAGCTCTGCATCGCCAGCCGTGACTCTGCGTCGCTGCCTCGCGCACTTGTCTCAACCGGCCCCGCCACCCTCTGCGATATCTGTCGAAAACATCCTCGACCATGCCACGGCTCACTGGACTAGCGCTTTCTGATCGTTGTCGGTAGCATGAGATGTTACTTTTTCACTCGCTCGGTGACACCGGGCGGTTACACTTTACCTCCCAGATGCGTTGGAATAAGGCATGCGAATACGCCTGATCGACTCTTGTCCTCAACTCTGCGATGACATTCGCACAGCCATGGCCGCGCATCACATTGAGGTCGTGGCTCACTCCCAAATCGATCCCCAGAGTTGTGATTGGCTGGGCGAGGGATGTGAACTGGTCGTCATTGGCGAACATAGCGCGGAGAAAACTCCAGAAATGCTGAGGCACGCTTGCTGGCCGACACCCATGGCGCGCCTCTCAAATCTGATGGATACCTCTGCGGCATTGGCGGCGGGTAGAGAAGGTGCACTGGATATCCACGCGCGTACAGCGTCGCTAGAGCAAGTCACGGAGTGGCTCAGGCAACTCTGCCACGAAATTGCCGAACGCAAAGCAACGCACTCCCGCGGTAGAGAATTCAAAAGCACTCGCTGCGATGTCATGTGCGATTTGCAAGCTATGACCCTGCGCGTAGCGCAAACCGATTCGACCGTGCTAATCACGGGAGAAACAGGCACCGGAAAAGAGCTGGCGGCGCAGCAAGTACATGCAGCCAGCAAGCGCCGAAGTGCGCCTTTGATCACCGTAAACTGTGCTGCTATTCCCGAAACTCTGATCGAATCTGAGCTCTTTGGCTACGAGAAAGGTGCATTTACAGGTGCGACGAGCAACCGTATCGGGCTGATTGAAGCGGCCGACGGGGGCACGCTATTTCTTGATGAGATCGGGGAACTGCCGCTCGCCGCCCAAGCGAGACTCCTGCGATTTTTGCAGGAAGGCGAAATTCGGCAAATCGGTTCAGTGGCCACCAAGCGGGTCGATGTAAGACTCATATGTGCGACGCACCGGGACCTCGCCCAGCTGGCCGCTAACAACGATTTTCGCCAAGATCTTTTTTATCGCATTGATGTGTTGCGGCTCGACATTCCGCCCCTGCGCGATCGGGCAGAAGATATCACCGCGATGGCACAATGGTTCGTTGAGCGCATTGCCGTCAAACTCGGGATCCCTCCCCGACCGATCAGCGCACGAAGCCAGCGTCTGATCGCTGATTATCACTGGCCCGGTAATGTCCGAGAAATGCAGAACGTCATTGAAAGGGCGTTAGTGCTATCCAGCGGCCCGAACGTAGAAATCGATTTACCAGACGATTTACCTCATGCCAGCGCTGAATCCCGCCAACCTCCACCCAACGCTTCGTCGTCGCGACCTGCAGAAACCGCTGATGAGCTGTCTCTCGAAGACTATTTTCAGCGGTTCGTGCTAGAGCATCAGGAAGCGATGAATGAGACGGAATTAGCGCAAAAGCTTGGCATCAGCCGTAAGTGCTTGTGGGAGCGTCGCCAGCGTTTTGGCATACCCCGCAGTAAGCAAAAGTCGGCATGATGCGGCCAGCCCAGTGCAAATTCGTAACACCTAAGTGCATATAGGTAACAAAACGCGCGCCGTTGCAGTTAATAATTGAGTCAAAAAATGAACAACTGTCTGTTTATCAAGCACTTTTTTAAAGTGGCATGCACCCTGCGGCAGAAATGGCAGAGTCGAAATAATAAAAACCGGCCCAATAAAAATAACGATGTCATAACGGACCTGGGTGGGGGAGGAAACTTCCCCATGTTTCTTTTCGTCCCCCATATTTCTGCCACTGGCACTGATGCGATCGGCACTCCTGCAATCGGCACTCTCGATACCGCCCCTCGCGCGCAGGTGGCTGCCGAAAACGACCACCTACTTCCCCGAAGCCAATGGCCCGTGAGCGCTTAGCATGCCAACACCCCGGGCCGCTATGACAACAATCGACACCGCCGCGTTCTCCAAGGGCGCCCTGCAGGTCGTCACCCATCTGCAGCGCGCGGGCTTCGAGGCGTATGTCGTGGGTGGGGCTATTCGCGATCTGCTACTCGGCACAAATCCCAAAGATTTCGATGTCGCTACCAACGCAACGCCAGAAGAAATCAGGCAAACCTTTCGAAACGCACGCATCATTGGGCGACGCTTCCAGATCGTCCACGTCAGGTCCGGCGGCGAAATCATCGAAGTCACGACCTTTCGCGGAAACCATGATAACGACCAACCGACGCAGGCCGCTCGCGCCTCCCAATCTGGCCGGCTGTTGCGCGATAACGTATACGGCACCCTCGAAGAGGATGCACTTCGGCGGGACCTGACCATCAACGCACTGTATTACGACCCGACCAACCACCAACTTATTGATTTTCTGAACGGCGCCGCCGACATTACTGCGCGTCTTATCAGGATCATCGGAAATCCTGCGGATCGCTACACAGAGGATCCGGTCAGAATGCTTAGAGTCGTTCGTTTCGCCGCCCGATTGGAATTTGACCTAGAGCGCGATACTGAAGCTGCTATCGCAGAGACTCGTCATTTGCTGGCGGATATTCCCGCCGCGCGGCTGTTCGACGAGTGGCTGAAGCTCTTTATGAACGGCTTCTCCGAACCGACCTTTATGCTGCTATCCCACTTCGATTTACTGACGTCACTGATGGGTGACGATATCGACATCTCCATGGCTCAACAGCGCAGTCTCGAATTACAGAGAAAGGCCCTCGGAAACACTGACAAGCGCGTTGCCGACGGGCGGCCAGTCACCCCCGCTTTCCTGCTCGCGGCACTCTACTGGCCCGCTGTAGCGCACCGCAGTGCTGCACTTACCACCCAAGGTGAAACGCCCATCCAAGCGATGCACAGTGCGGGCCAACAAATCGTCCAGCAAGCCTGCCGACGGCTAACGGTACCCAAACGATTCTCGCTGGCCATGCGGGATATTTGGGACCTGCAGCCGCGATTGGAGCGCATGCAAGCCAAAAAAGTGCGAGACTTGCTCGCTCACCGATGGTTTAGGGCCGCTTTTGATCTGCTGCTGCTAAGGGAGCAGACCAGCGACATGACGTCTCGCTGCAGCGATTTTTGGGAGCAGCAACAGGCAAAACACCCTGAGCTGGTTGGCAGTGCACGCGGACAGCGCGAACAACCGCCAGGGCGGGGGCGTGGCCGGCGTCGCAGGCGGCCTTCCAGTCCGTGACCGGCATTTTTTTGGGGCTGGGCTCCAATATTGAAGAACCAATAGCGCAACTTGGCACCGCCTACAGCCACCTGCGCGAGCACCGGTTGCTCGAAACATCGACCACGTCTAGCGTGTACGTATCCTCACCCCAAGGCCCCAAGGATCAACCCGATTTTTTCAACGCGGTGGTGCAAATCCATACCGCGCTGGAGCCAATAGCGCTACTGGATGTACTGCTGGAGATTGAGCAGCAAATGGGTCGGGTTCGCGGGCGGCATTGGGGAGAACGGTGCATTGATCTGGATCTGCTGCTTTTTGACACAGTGATACTGCGCTCCGAGCGGTTACAACTCCCCCATCCTCGAGCCCACGAGCGCCGCTTCGTCCTTGACCCTCTCATTGAGCTACTCGGTCCAGAATATACCCTGCCGGGAGAGGGGCCGCTTGGACAACTACAATCGCGATGCAGCGAGCAAGAGATTCGCGTATCGTGCGAGTTTCCAAAGTAACTGCGGCATCAGGAGAGCGTGCTGTGCACGATGAAGCGCCTTCAAGTGGCTTGACGTTGCGTGGGCGAACAGTACCGACTTACGTTGCCGTCGAGGGGCCCATCGGCGTCGGTAAAACCACGCTGGCGCGCCGTATCGCCGAGACTTTCGCTCACGACCTCTTATTGGAAGAGGCTGAATTGAACCCATTTTTATCTCGTTTTTATCAGAACCGGCAGCAGACAGCCCTGGCTACCCAATTGTTCTTTCTCTTTCAGCGGGTGCAAAAAATCACCGAACTCAAACAGCGGGATATGTTTGACCAAAACCGGGTGGCTGATTTCGTTTTGGAAAAAGACCCGCTATTCGCAAGAGTCAACCTCGATGCCGACGAGTACGCGCTGTATCAGAAAGTCTTTGAAAAAATGCGGGTGGACGCGCCCGTGCCTGATCTTGTTATCTATCTGCAGGCCAACCCTGATCGACTGCTGGAAAGAATCGAGAAACGCGGAATTGATGCCGAACGACTGATCGACCGAACCTACCTTGAGCAGCTTAACGAGGTGTACAGCGAGTTCTTTCTCTACTACGATTCTGCGCCGCTTCTGATCGTTAACGCCAACGATATTGACCTCACCCGGGGTGACAGAGATTATGAACAGCTCATCGATTACATGCTGGACATCAAAAAAGGTCGCCACTACTTCAACCCCACTTTTTTTAGCTGATTTGCACCTGCCTGCCAGTGGCCGGGAGTCCGCCCTATGAAAAAACGCATCACCATAAGCACTCTCGACGCGATGAAGGCGTCAGGCGAAAAGTTTGTGATGATCACCGCCTACGATGCGACCTTTGCCCGGCTGGCGAGTGAAGCAGGCGCAGAGACGATTCTGGTGGGTGATTCGTTGGGCATGGTGTTACAGGGGCACGAAACGACGATTCCCGTATCGCTTGATGCTATGGCCTATCACACCGAGTGTGTTGCGCGTGCTCGCCCGCATTCGCTGATCGTCGCTGACTTACCTTTTATGAGCTTCTCCAATTCGGATGACACCCTTCACGCCAGTACCCGCCTGATGCAAGCCGGCGCACAAATGGTCAAGCTCGAGGGCGGTACCTGGCTCAGCGACAGTATTCATCGGCTGGTCGAGCGAGGGGTGCCAGTCTGCGCCCACCTTGGACTGACGCCACAATCAGTGAATGTCTTTGGCGGCTACCGAGTCCAAGGCCGCACACCGAAAGAGGCTAAATCCATTTTAGCTGATGCGGTAGAAATTCAGGATGCGGGTGCGAGCCTGCTGGTGCTGGAATGCATACCCGCCGAACTGGCGGCCGACATCTCCTCAAAGCTCGACATCCCAGTGATTGGCATTGGCGCAGGCAGTGGCACCGACGCGCAGGTATTGGTGCTCCATGACATGCTGGGGATGACCGAGTCGGCGCCCAAGTTTGTGCAAAACTTTATGGAGGGCGCGCCCTCTATTCAGGCCGCGTTGCAGGCCTTTGTCGATGCGGTGAAATCGGGAACTTATCCTCGAGAAGAACACACCTACTCTTAGGTACCTCTTGTGATTATCGCCGCTGATTCACAGGCATTGCGAGACAGGCTCACCGAGCTCCGGGTCGGCGGGGCAACAGTGGGATTCGTGCCCACCATGGGCAATCTTCATCAGGGCCATCTGTCGCTCATCGAGCAGGCGCAAAACGCCGCTGATATTGTTGTCGCGTCGATTTTTGTAAACCCGATGCAATTTGCTGCCAACGAGGATCTTGATACCTACCCGCGGACCCTCGAAGCAGACCTCTCCGCACTGCGCCAGATCAAGGCTGATCTGGTGTTCACGCCCAGCGCCTCTGACATCTACCCCCAAGGCAGCGAAAACGAGACAACGATTCATGTGCCGGTTCTGGGTGAAGCGCTTTGCGGAAAGGAACGGCCAGGCCACTTTGATGGTGTCTGCACCGTGGTGTACAAACTGTTTCAGCTGGTCAAACCCACGGTCGCGATTTTTGGCGAGAAGGACCTGCAGCAGCTCCTGATCATCAAAAAAATGACACGAGATCTGGGCCTGCCCATCGATATTCAGAGTGGCGCGACACAACGGGCAGCTGATGGTCTTGCCCTGAGCTCGCGCAACCAATACCTCTCCGCCGATCAACGGGCAATTGCACCGCTACTGTGGCGAACCTTACGCGAGTGCGCCGACAAGCTGCCCCGGCTGCCAGCAGATGAGGTGAGCCTCACGCTCAAAGCCGCTCGGAAGACAATTGAGCAGGCCGGCTTTTCGGTGGACTATTTTGAGCTGAGGTCGCTGGCGACACTCTCGACTCTCTCCGATACGAGCGAGGACTGTGCATTGTTCGTAGCGGCGCGCCTCGGTCACACCCGTCTGATCGACAACATCCAGATTTGCGCCCGCTAGAGGTGCCCTGAGGACACAGGGACACGGATTTCCTCGACCAGCTGTTGCACCTCGACCGGGGGCGGCTGGGTAATGCGGGTGACTCCCAGTGTCACAGCGAAGTTCACGAGGGCACCCACGACGCCAAAGGCATTGGGCTCAATCCCAAAAAACCAGTTGGGAGGCAGATCGCCGAGAAACTGTGTCCCGGGGATAAACATGATGCCTTTATGCTGAAACACGTAGGTCAGGGTCACACCCAGGCCCGCCAACATACCGAGCACAGCACCTTCTCGCGTCACCCGCTTGGAAAAAATACCCAAGAAAAGGGCAGGAAACAGAGAAGATGCCGCCAATCCAAAAGCCAAAGCCACTGTGCCCGCGGCAAACCCGGGTGGATTCAAGCCAAGGTACCCCGCACCCAGGACCGCAGCCGCCATTGCCAATCGCGAGGCCATCAATTCCTGACGCTCGGAAATGTCTGGCATCCACGTTCGTTTCATGAGGTCATGAGATATTGCCGAAGAAATCGCCAGCAAAAGTCCAGCGGCGGTCGAAAGTGCTGCGGCAAGCCCACCGGCGGCGACCAGCGCAATCACCCAGTGGGGCAACTTCGCAATCTCCGGGTTAGCCAGCACCAGAATATCGTTATCCAGTTTCACCAGCTCGTTTGTCTCGGGGTCCGCCGAGTATTGGATGAGGCCGTCGCGATTTTTGTCCTCAATCCCCAACAGACCTGTGCGCTCCCAGTTCCTGAACCACTCCGGGCGCTCCTCGATCGCCAGATGCTGCCCAGGCTCAGGCTGTAGCGTTTGCAAGATATTGAGCCGTGCCATTGCGGCGACTGCCGGCGCAGTGGTGTACAAAATCGCGATGAACACCAAAGCCCAGCCCGCAGATGTCCGCGCAGCACTCACCGTGGGCACCGTGAAAAACCGGATTATGACGTGGGGCAATCCCGCAGTGCCGATCATGAGCGAGGCAGTGAAAGCCGCCATATTGAGCGTGCTGCCCCGCACCGAGGTCGTATATTCCTGAAAACCAAGGTCCAGCAGCGTTTGGTCAAGCTTCTGCAATAGATAAGTGCCATCGGCCAAGGTCGAGCCCAATCCCAGCTGGGGGATTGGCTGCCCGGTAAGTTGCAAACTGATAAATATGGCGGGCACGGTGTAGGCAAAAATAAGGACGCAGAACTGCGCGATCTGGGTATAGGTAATACCCTTCATGCCGCCGAGGACCGCGTAAAAGAACACAATCACCATGCCGGAGAAGAGGCCGGTCTCGTAATCCGTCTCGAGGAAACGAGAGAAGGCCACGCCGATGCCCTTCATCTGACCAATCACATAGGTCACAGAACAAATGATCAGGCATACGACCGCAACCACACGGGCGGTATCGGAGTAGTACCGGTCTCCAATAAATTCCGGCACGGTAAATTTGCCGTACTTTCTCAAATACGGCGCAATTAGCATGGCGAGGAGCACATAGCCCCCGGTCCACCCCATCAGAAAAACAGACCCTCCATAACCGTTATAGGAGAGGCCAATCAGCCCAGCCATGGAAATAAAAGAGGCTGCTGACATCCAATCGGCGGCAGTGGCCATGCCGTTGGCCACCGGATGGATGCCCTTACCAGCAACATAGAATTCTTGCGTCGTGCCCGCTCTGGAGCGGATCGCAATCAAGATATAGAGGGCAAATGAGGCGCCCACTACCCAATAGGTGGTCTCGGTAAGCGTCATGCCTCTGGCTCCTCAAGACCCAACCTTTTCTCCAATCTCGCCATGAGGCGCGCATAAACGAAGATCAACAGGATGAAGACATAGATGGCCCCCTGTTGGGCAAACCAGAATCCCAACTTGAAGCCGCCCAGCTGGAACTGGTTCAGGGGTTCCACCCACAAGACGCCACAACCCAAACTCACCAGAAACCAGATGGCCCCCAAAATGAGCATCCAGCGACGGTTCTCCCGCCAGTAGATTTCGCGGAGCACCTCGGGATTTTCCGGTTGCATAACAGCCTCCCCTGTCAGGCAGGATTATCTCTCGCAATGATAAACCGTTGCCTCGGGCAGCAACATCATTATCCTCGGGCATTGTGAGCGGGAAGTCGGGGCCGGGATGTGTCATCCGCACTCAGCGTTCGCCGAAAAACACGGTTGTTGTGAAAAACTGCGTCACTTAACATCGCAACTCCTATAACCATTGGATGCGACGGATGACAGAGTCGGTGACCTACCCGATACCCGCCAGTTTTAGCGACGCTCACATTACCCCCGAGCGCTATCAGGCGATGTACCACCAATCTATCGAGGATCCCGACACATTCTGGGCCGAGCAAGCCACGTTGCTCGACTGGCACTCGCCCTGGCGGGCCATTTCTGAGGCGGACTTGAGTACAGGCAGCGCTCGCTGGTTTGTGGGAGCTCAACTCAATGTCTCGGTCAATTGCATTGATCGACACCTGCCAGAACGGGCCAATGACGTCGCCCTCATTTGGGAGGGCGATAACCCGGCAGACAGCAAATCCTTTACCTTTCAAGATCTTAAAACGCAGGTTTGCCGATTTGCCAATGTTCTGAAGGCCCAGGGTGTCAGTAAGGGCGATCGTGTCTGCATCTACATGCCGATGATCCCCGAAGCGGCGTTCGCCATGTTGGCCTGCAGTCGCATTGGCGCCATCCACTCGGTGGTATTCGGTGGTTTTTCGCCCGAAGCCCTCAAGGATCGCATCAATGACTCGACCTGCAAGGTGGTGGTGACGGCAGATGAGGGCGTTCGCGGGGGGAAAAGCATCCCCCTAAAGGCCAACGTGGATGCCGCAGTGGCAGAGACCGCGTGCGTTGATAGCGTAATAGTGATTCAACACACCGGTACAGACATCGCCTGGCATCCGGGTCGTGATACCTGGTATCACAAGGCTGCCGCGCTCGTTGATGTGGACTGTGAACCGGAGTGGATGGACAGCGAGGACCCGCTGTTCATTTTGTACACCTCGGGCTCTACAGGAAAACCCAAAGGTGTTCTGCACACAACCGGCGGCTATCTCCTCCAGGCCGCCATGTCGATGAAGTACGTCTTCGACTACCGCGAAGGAGAGACCTATTGGTGCACCGCGGATGTGGGCTGGGTGACCGGACACACATATATTGTCTATGGACCACTGGCGATCGGTGCAAAAACGCTGATGTTCGAGGGAGTTCCAACCTACCCCCAAGCAGATCGGTTCTGGGCCGTCATCGCCAAGCACCAAGTTAATTTATTCTTCACGGCGCCCACCGCGATACGCGCACTACACAGCCTCGGCGATGCCTGGGTGACGGGTCAGGATCGCAGCTCGCTACGCATCATCGGCTCAGTGGGAGAGCCCATCAATCCCGAAGCATGGGAGTGGTACCACCGGGTCGTTGGCGAAGGCCGTTGCCCTATTGTCGACACCTGGTGGCAAACCGAAACCGGTGGAGTAATGATTACGCCGCTCCCTGGCGCTCACACCCTGAAACCCGGATTCGCCAGTTATCCTTTTTTTGGCGTAGAACCCGCCTTACTCGACGAGAATGGTGCCGAAATAACCGGGGCCGGCGCTGGTTACTTGGTTATCAAACGGAGTTGGCCTGCCCAGATACGAACGGTATTCGGCGATCACCAACGTATGATCGATACCTACTTCACGACTTACCCCGGATACTACTTTACGGGAGACGGCGCTCTCAGAGACGAAGACGGCTATCTGCGTATTACCGGCAGGGTCGACGACGTATTAAATGTGTCGGGCCACCGTATGGGCACTGCTGAAGTGGAGAGCGCACTGGTGCTCCACGAGTCGATTGCGGAGGCGGCGGTGGTGGGCTTCCCCCACGACATCAAAGGCCAGGGCATCTACGCGTATGTGACGCCTATGACTGGGGTGGAGGACAGTGACGCACTACGTGCCGAACTGATCGCACTGTGTGTCAGGGAAATCGGTCCTATCGCGAAGCCAGACAAGATTCAGTGGGCCCCCGGGCTACCCAAGACGCGTTCTGGAAAGATCATGCGCCGGATCCTCAGAAAAATCGCTGAAAACGAACTGGACAATCTGGGCGACACATCCACACTCGCCGACCCGGCAGTCGTCACCCAGCTGATCAATAATCGCGTCGTCTAGCCAGCGGCACGCCGTTTGATGACAACGTAGCACTCCTTAAAGGGGCGCTTTGGGCGGTCTTGCGGCCGAGGTTCGGCATGGGCCCGCTCGATAGAATCTTGATGCTAATGCCTGCCACCCTTTCGCTGTCACTTAAAGCAGACCTTTTCACATCTTTTCAACTGCACTGCAGTCTAAGGTCCCATATAATCGTCTTCGGCTCAGCATTCGCTGGTCCCGAACACTCATAACAAAATCTCATTCGGTGTCGGGCTTCTGGGGGTTACATAACCCACGGTGGTGCGCGAGCTATTAACTTTTAGCCACGGAGAAAAATATGAAGTTTCCCATTCGTACACTTGCGGTAGCGGTCGCGGCCGCCTCCCTGATACCGGCACATACGGCGTTCGCACAAGGTGAGAGCTTGACCGAAGAGGTTGTGGTCATTGGTACCCGAACCGAAGGGCGTTCAGCGCTGGACTCCCCCGCACCCATTGATGTGATTGGCGGCGAAACCATGAGCAATCAGGGCGATACCGACATGAGCAACTTGCTGCGCAATGTTGTGCCCTCCTACAACGTGAACGACCAGCCGATCAGCGACGCGGCCACCTTGATCCGCCCAGCCAACCTGCGTGGCTTGGCACCTGACCACACCCTGATGCTCGTGAACGGCAAGCGCCGCCATCGCGCCTCGGTCATTACCTGGCTCGGTAACGGTATTTCGAATGGCTCACAGGGCCCCGATGCCGCGGCTATCCCCGCTTTGGGACTGAAGCGTATCGAAGTGTTGCGCGATGGCGCATCCGCCCAATACGGATCAGACGCGATTGCGGGTGTGATGAACTTCGTGCTCAACGATGCGTCTGAAGGCGGCTCTTTGGAAGTGCGCTACGGCGAGTACAAAGAGGGCGATGGGGAGCAAACCACCATTGCGGGCAACATTGGTCTGCCGCTGGGTGAGAATGGTTTTCTGAATCTGACTGCGGAATGGGGCGAATCTGACCCAACTAGCCGTTCAGAACAGCGCGCTGACGCACAAGGCCTGATCGATGACGGCTACCAAGACGTACCCGTACCCGCAATGATCTGGGGCCGCCCGATTGTCAATGACGACATGAAGCTGTGGGCGAACTTTGGCTTTGATCTCAGCGACACGCTCGAACTCTACGGCCATGCCAACTACAACAGCAAGGAAGTCGATGGCGGCTTCTTCTTCCGTAATCCCACCAACCGCGGTGCGGTTTACAGTGGAGATGGCGGCGCAACGTTGCTGATCGGCGACCTCACGCCCAACGACGGTGTGGGCTGTCCGGTCGTAGCATTAAATGGGAACATCCCCGACCCGGTAGCGATGGCTCAGGTCAAAGCCGATCCCAACTGTTTCTCCTTCCAGGAAACCATTCCCGGCGGATTCACGCCGCGCTTTGGTGGTGACGTGACTGACATGTCTTTCCTGATCGGACTGCGTGGCGAGTTCAGTGACAACCTGCGTTGGGACGTGAGTGCCTATCGCGGGGAAAACGAGGCGGACTTCTTCATCAACAACACGGTGAACGCGAGTCTTGGCCCCGATACGCCTCGCGACTTCGACCCCGGCCTGTATAAGCAGACTGACACCAACTTCAACGCCGATTTTAGCTGGACCGTCTCAGACGCGCTGAACGTCGGTTTTGGTGGCGAATACCGCAACGAGGAATTCGAAATCGGTCCGGGTCAGGTAGAGTCCTATACCGCGGGTATTTTGGCCGATCAGGGTTTCAGCACCTCATCCAACGGTTTCCCCGGCTTCCCTGCGGCCACTTCGGGCACCTTCGACCGCGACAACTATGCCGTTTATATTGACGCGGAGTGGACCCCAACCGACAACCTCGTGACCCAGGGCGCCGTACGCTTTGAGGATTTCGATGATTTCGGTAGCACCACCAACTTTAAAGTCGGTGCTAACTGGGCCGTCAGCGATAACTTTGGCGTACGCTCAACCTACAGCACAGGCTTTAAAGCACCGACTCCCGGTCAGGCCAATGCGTCGAACACCTCAACCGAGCTGATCAACGTCAATGGCGTGCCGACACTGGTCAACAACGGCACAATTCCAGCGACCAGCCCCGTTGCCTTGTCTGTGGGTGGCAAACAGTTGGAGCCGGAGGAGTCCACTAACTTCACTGCCGGCTTGTATGCCACGCTGGGTAATTTCGAAATCACGGTCGATTACTATGACATCGATGTAGAAGACCGCATCAATCTGTCCTCAGAGGTTGTCCTGTCACAGGAGCAAATCGACCAACTGATCGCAGATAACGTGCCGGGCGCTGGCGATTTGACCCAGTTCCGCTTCTTCACGAATGACTTCGATACCAACACCCATGGCGTTGATATCGTCGTCTCGACCTACACCGAATGGCTCGGCGGTACGACCGACTGGAATCTTGCTTTCAACAACAACAAGACCGAGGTCGAGAAATACAACCCCGCAACAATCGGCGCAGGTCGTATTCGTCAGATCGAACTGACCACGCCCGAGACCCGATGGAACCTGTCAGCCAACCACACGGTCGGTAACATGCGTTTCCTCGCTCGTGTCAGCTTCTATGACGACTGGTACGACAGCTTCGAAAATGACGTTTTTGGTACCGACGCCATCTTTGACAGCGAGTACCTGCTTGATCTTGAGTTCGAATACACGATCGGAGACCACCACAGCATCCTCGTTGGCGGGAATAACGTCTTTGACGAAAATGGTCAAAAGGCGACCGACGTGAATAACCTCGGATTCAATTCGGCCACTATCTTGGGTAACACCTACAGCCAGTATTCGCCTTTTGGTATCAGCGGCGCCTTCTGGTATGCACGTTACCGCTACAACTTCTAAATCGCGCTACTAGCGCTTTATTATTAGGGGGCCTTGATGGCCCCCTTTTTATTTGGTCCGTACACCGCTTAAGGTAAAGCTGGAGGGAAGTTCCGATTATGCGTGCACTCATCCGAAATACTGTGATGGTTATCGGCGCACTTACCGCCGGCTGCGACTTATCAACCGATACGCCTTCCACCGCAGATGTGGTAATGATCGGCGATATCCATACCATGGACCCCAATCAACCTATTGCCGACGCCGTAGCGATCGCGAACGGACGATTCAGTTACGTTGGCAACAAAAGTGGCGCGATGGCGCGAGTCGATGAACACACCGAGGTCATCGATCTTGGCGACGCAGTGGCTTATCCCGGTCTGATTGACGCCCACGTGCACATTGCTGGCATCGGTTCGGCGATGCGCTCGGTGGATTTAACCGGCGCTAAAAGCTATGAAGAACTCGTAGCGAGGGTTACGGCGCGAGCAGCAACAACGCGCCCTGGCGCCATCCTCCTGGGCAGAGGCTGGCATCAAAGCAAGTGGGAACAAGCACCGGAAGGGAGCCTTGATGGGTTTCCTACCCACCATGCCCTCTCCGCTATGGTGCCTGATCACCCCGTCCTTCTCGAGCACGCCAATGGACATTCCGTACTCCTCAACCAAAATGCTATGGACCAATTGGGGCTCTCATCTGAGACCGTTGCCCCAGAGGGCGGAGTCATCGTCTTTCGAGATGGACAACCCACCGGATTACTGCATGAAACCGCAATAGACCTGACGCTCCCTTTACAGAAGTACGATACTGACACTGCCGCCGAATTGGTGGATCTCGCCCAGCAACATTTGCTCAGTCAGGGCATTACCACCGCCCACGATGCCGGTGCCCTTTACGTCGATATTGAAGCCCAGACGCAGATGGCTAAGCGTGGGGATCTGTTGCTGCGCCTCTACACTATGGTTTCTGCCGGCGACGCAAAAGCCTTGGCTGAGTGGATTGATCGCGGTCCGCAGTTAAATTTGGGGGATCATCGTCTGACGGTGCGGTCGATCAAAATCCAAGCCGACGGCGCGCTCGGGTCTCGCACTGCCTGGCTTCACGCCCCCTACACCGACGCCCCAGAGACCAGCGGTGTTCTTACCTATGATTTGAAGTCGCTCAGTACCCTGATTAAAAAAACACGCAACGACAGTTGGCAAATAAACGTTCACGCCATTGGTGATCGGGCAAATTCGGAGGTGCTAAGCGTATTTGCGCCCTTCACCCAAAGGCTGATCGATCATCGCTTTCGCATCGAGCACGCGCAACACCTGGCAGCGGGCGATGGTGCACTGTTTGCCCGTCAAGGGGTCATCGCATCGATGCAGCCCATTCATCTGAGCTCTGATCGACCCTGGGCCATCGATCGACTCGGTCGCCAACGCATCGAAACTGGCGCCTACATTTGGCAAGAGCTACTGAACCAAGGAGTGGTTATAGCCTCTGGGACCGATGCCCCGGTGGAGCCAGTCAACCCGATTGCTAATTTTTACGCGGCAGTAACCCGCAAAACACTGTTGGGCACCCCGCCAGACGGCTTTGAGGCAGAGCAACGCCTCAGTCGATACGAGGCGCTATATGCAATGACAATGGCCGGTGCATTCGCGGGCTTTGAAGAGACAGAAAAGGGCTCTGTCGAAGTGGGAAAACTGGCGGATTTGACCGTACTGTCGCAAGATATTTTAACGGTACCTGAAGCCAAGATCCTTAGTACCGAAGTGGTAATGACACTGGTCGGCGGTGAAGTGGTCTATCACCGGTAGCCGCCGCGAGCCGATCACACTCTGAGCGCGTTCATGGATGTCTTTTTTGCCAAGTGTTCTATTCGGCTTCGTATCCGGTTAGCCAGAGTCTGAAATAAAAAAAACCGCGGACGGGCCGCGGTCTTCTCTCTCGATTGCAGCACCAGAGGGTGCTGCCCACATCGGGTTACTCTTGGTCCAGAGATTCTGGTTCGGGTGTATCTTCGGCGTCCACAGCATCAGCAGCCGCTCCGGCCTCCGCTGCAACCTCGCGCATAGACAACTTGATTCGGCCACGCTGGTCTACATCCAACACCTTGACCTGCACCTGCTGACCTTCCGACAGATAATCCGAGACGTTTTCGACCCGCTCATCGGCGATTTGCGAGATGTGCACAAGACCATCTTTGCCGGGCAGGATCGTCACGAAAGCGCCAAAATCAACAATACGCGCTACCGTACCGGTGTAAATTTCTCCAACCTCTGCTTCCGCAGTGATCGCCATGATCATGTCAACAGCGGCGTCACGCGCTGCTGCGTTCTGACCAAACACCTTGACGGTGCCATCGTCGTCGATATCAACTGTAGCACCCGACTCTTCGGTGATCTGGCGGATAGTTGCGCCGCCCTTACCGATAATGTCGCGGATCTTATCTTGATCGACCTTCAACGTGGTCATGCTTGGCGCGTTCTCAGAGGTAATCTGGCGCGGCGCATCCAAGACCGTATTCATCTGTCCAAGAATATGCAGGCGCGCCTCAAGTGCTTGTTCAAGCGCACGCTCCATGATCTCTTCATTGATGCCTTCGATCTTGATGTCCATCTGCAAGGCGGTCACACCCTTCGCGGTACCGGCGACCTTGAAGTCCATATCGCCCAGATGATCCTCGTCACCGAGAATGTCTGTCAGGACGGCGAACTGATTGCCCTCTTTCACCAGACCCATCGCGATACCAGCAACCGGCGCCGAGAGCGGCACCCCTGCGGCCATCATGGCGAGCGAGCCTACACATACCGATGCCATTGAGCTGGAACCATTCGATTCGGTGATCTCCGATACCACACGCACGGTATAGGGAAACTCCTCTTCGCTCGGGAGTACCGCTGCCAAACCGCGGCGCGCCAGACGCCCGTGGCCGATCTCACGGCGGCCGGTGAAGCCAATTCGGCCCGCCTCACCCACTGAATAGGGGGGGAAGTTGTAATGCAGCATGAAGGGATCTCGTCGCTCTCCTTCAAGGGCATCAATAATTTGCGCATCGCGGGTAGAGCCCAACGTCACTGCGCCAATAGCCTGCGTCTCACCGCGGGTGAAAAGCGCCGAACCGTGAGCTTTGGGAAGAATATCCACTTCTGACGCAATTGCCCGCACCGTACGGTTATCACGGCCGTCAATACGCGGTTCGCCTGCCAGAATACGCCCGCGAACGATCTGCTTCTCGAGGCTCTTGAAAACATCTTTGACGTCGTCTTCCGACGGACCGCCTTCGACGGCCAATTGCGCCACGACGTCGTCCTTCACCTGACCCACTCGCTCATAGCGCGCGGCCTTCTCGGTAATGCGATAGGCCTCGCCCAGTGGGCCCGATGCGGCCGCCGAGACCGCCTCTACGAGCGCGGCGTCGGCTTCTGGCGCTTGCCAGTCCCAGCGCGGCTTGCCCGCTTCTGCAGTCAATTCGTTGATCGCGTTAATGACCGTTTGCATCTCCTGATGGGCAAATAGCACTGCACCCAGCATCTGATCTTCGGTGAGCTCTTTCGCCTCAGATTCAACCATCAAGACCGCATCACGCGTCCCGGCCACGACCATATCCAGCTGGCTCTCAGCCAAGGCCGAATAACTCGGGTTCAGGAGGTAGCCATTGGCTTCCGTGAAACCCACACGGGCACCACCAATCGGACCATTAAACGGGCAGCCCGACAGCGACAGCGCGGCCGAGGTACCGATCATGGCGGGAATATCAGGGTCGGTTTCTTTATCCGCTGACATCACCGTACAAACAACCTGCACTTCATTCATAAAGCCATCTTCAAATAGAGGCCGGATGGGGCGGTCAATCAATCGTGATGTCAGGGTCTCTTTTTCGCTGGGGCGCGCCTCGCGCTTAAAAAAGCCCCCGGGAATTTTACCCACCGAGTAGGTTTTTTCGATGTAATGAACCGACAGCGGGAAAAAGCCCTGCCCCGGCTTCGCTTTTTGCTCTGCGACAACGGTACACAGCACGCTCGTGCTGCCCATAGTGACCATGACCGAGCCCGACGCCTGTCGCGCAATGCGGCCTGTTTCCAGCGTGACCTCGTGGTCACCATACTGGAACGTTTTCTTAACTACATTCACTGTGTTTTCTCCAAATATGACGGGGCCGGCGCTTGGCCGGCCCTAACTGATCCTCAGCGACGCAGACCCAACCGCTTAATCAATTCCGCGTAGCGGGCGGTGTCTTTATGCTTGAGGTAGTCGAGTAACTTTCGACGCTGGTTCACCATGCGAATCAAACCACGACGTGAATGGTGGTCTTGAGCATGCTCTTTGAAATGAGATTGCAGTTGCTCGATGTTTGCGGTGAGCAAAGCGACTTGCACTTCCGGAGAACCGGTGTCGCCCTCTGACTGCTGATAATCCTTAACAATTTGTGCCTTTACGGCTGCGTCCAACGCCATGGTTATTGCTCCAACCTGCTTGTTGATAGCGAGCCCATCCGTGCAGGTTTACAGATAGGTTCGTGAGGCGGCTTATGCCGCAAATTTACTGGGAAAGAAGCCGCATTGGGGCTAATTTTCCGTCTTCTTGAATACGACCGACGCCCAAAAACGATCCCTCGGCGTCAGCGATGCGCACCATACCACTCTGGAGCCCATTTGGCACTACCACTGGGCGGCCCTTTCGCATGTAAAAAGTTGCGGCTTCGGACAGTTCGATGCGCGGTAAATGCGGCACGCACGACTCTACAGGCGCGAGATATTCGTCCAGCGCTTGCTCATTTTGCACCTCCCTCTGCTGCGACAATTGATCGAGGGTGACAGCCTTTGAGAGGTCAAACGGGCCCGACTGACATCGCCTCAGTGCACTGACGTGAGCCGGGATCCCGAGTGCTGCACCAAGATCCTCGGCGAGTACACGAATGTAGGTGCCCTTACTGCACAGCACATAGACATCCACCCTCGCCATTTCTCCTGGATGGAAAGCGAGCAGGTCAAAACGGCGTATCGTCACAGATCGCGCCTCTCGTTCAATGTGCTGCCCTGCTCTGGCAAGCTTGTACAGTGGTCTTCCGTCGACCTTAAGCGCAGAGTACATCGGTGGGATCTGATCAATCTGCCCGGTCAGTGCGCTGAGTGCCTCAACAACAGCGTCGGACGTAAGATGCGAAGCGGAAACCCGAGCAAGGACAGTGCCATCGGCATCTGCCGTATCGGTACCCACACCCAATACAAATGAACTGGTATAAGCCTTATCGGCATCTAATAAAAATTGCGAAAACTTGGTGGCCTCGCCAAAACACAACGGTAATACCCCCGTTGCAAGGGGGTCCAAACTACCGGTATGCCCCGCTTTTGCAGCACCGAATAATCGCTTGGCGCGCTGCAACGCTGAGTTCGAGGTGATGCCTCCGGGCTTATCGAGCACAAGCAGTCCATTAACCTGCCGCCCTTTTCTCCTTCGACCCATTAATCCGCCGAAAAATCAGATTCCGGCAGCGAGGGCGACATAGCGGCCAGTTTTTCATCAGCCCGACGCACCTCTCTCAGCAAACTTTCCATATCACGACCACGGCCGACGCTCTCGTCAAATCGAAACGCCAGCCGCGGCACAGTTCGCATCGAGGAAACCTTGGCTAATTGGGATCTCAAAAACCCCGCCACCTTCTCGAGCACGCGGGTCATTTCCGCACGGTGCTCGGGCGTAGCGTCGTCCATCAGCGTAAAAAACACCCTGGCATAGGAAAGGTCTCGACTGACCTCAACACCGGTCAAGTTAACCTGCTCGACACGCGGGTCCCGAACGGCCGTCTGCAGCAAGTGAGCCAACTCCTTGTGCAGGAACTGACTCACCCGCTCGGTGCGCTCAAATTCCTTTCCCATGGTCGGGCTTCAGAGGCTCCTGGCGATCTCGTTGACTTCGAAAACTTCGATAAGATCACCCACCTTCACATCGGTATAGTTTTTCACGCCGATGCCACACTCTGTGCCGTTACGTACTTCATTGGCGTCATCTTTAAAGCGACGCAGGGATTCGAGCTCTCCCTCGTAGATCACCACGCTGTCGCGCAGTACACGGATGGGTTTGGATCGGAAAACGGTCCCTTCGATAACCATGCATCCGGCGATCAAGCCAAACTTGGGCGATCGGAAGACGTCGCGCACCTCGGCGATGCCCACAATCTCCTCGCGCATCTCGGGCGAAAGCATGCCGGACAGCGCCGCGCGCACATCATCAATCAAATCGTAAATAACGTTGTAATAACGAATCTCTACGCCCTCATTCTCGGCCATTGCCCGTGCTTTGGTATCAGCTCGCGCGTTAAACCCAATAATGATGGCAGAGCTGGTTACAGCGAGGCTGATGTCGGTCTCGGAGATGCCTCCAACACCACCCGAGACAACATTGACTTTTACCTCTTCGTTACCCAGATCCGCCAGCGCACCCTGAAGTGCTTCAAAAGAACCACGAACATCTGCCTTGATAATCAAGTTTAGGGTTTCTACTGATCCCGCCGTCATGGTCTCGAACATATTGTCCAATTTCGCGGCCTGCTGGCGCGCCAATTTGGAAGAACGCATCTTTTCTTGGCGGAAGTCGGCAACCTCGCGTGCTTTCTTTTCACTCTCCAGCGCGACAACGGGATCTCCTGCGTCGGGAGTACCATCAAGCCCAAGCACCTCCACAGGGATACTGGGGCCAGCCTCCTTGATCTGATTGCCGTTCTCATCGAGCATCGCTCTGACGCGACCATACTGTAATCCCGCCAGCACAATGTCTCCCTGGCGCAAGGTCCCCTGTTGTATCAACAGGGAAGCTACAACACCCCGCCCTTTATCCAGCCGGGACTCAATAACAATTCCGGAGGCAGGCACGTCAGCGGGCGCCGTCAGCTCCAGCAGTTCGGCCTGCAACAACAGAGCGTCTAGCAGTTCGTCGATACCTTGTCCGGTGTGAGCCGACACTGGTATAAACTGCGTGTCACCACCCCAATCCTCCGGGATAACATCTTTGCCAGCGAGCTCTGTCTTGACACGCTCGGGATCAGCGGCCTCTTTATCAATCTTGTTCACCGCGACAACAATGGGCACTCCTGCCGCCCGGGCGTGCTGAATCGCCTCTTCCGTTTGCGGCATGACGCCATCATCTGCCGCCACCACCAGCACTACGATATCAGTGGATTTAGCGCCCCGAGCACGCATCGCTGTAAACGCGGCGTGGCCGGGCGTATCGAGGAAGGTGATCATCCCCTTATCAGTCTCAACGTGGTAAGCACCGATGTGCTGGGTGATGCCTCCCGCCTCGCCACTTGCAACCCTTGACTTGCGAATGTAGTCCAATAGGGACGTCTTACCGTGATCGACGTGGCCCATCACAGTCACAACCGGCGCGCGCGGCTCAGGTGTGCCTTCCTGGCTCGCCAGCGTCTCCTCTAGCCTCTCCTCAACCTCTTCGGCGCTCTTGAGCACAACGCGATGACCCAGCTCCTCCACCACGAGGGTCGCGGTATCCTGATCCAATACCTGATTGATGTTAGCCATGACGCCGAGGTTCATCAGCTCCTTGATCACCTGACCCGCTTTAACCGCCATCTGCTGCGCGAGATCACCTACCGTGATGCTCTCCGGCACGTTGACGTCGTAAATAATTTTTTCAGTCGGCTGCGCAAAGCCGTGCTGGTTTACCTCATCGTGCAGTTTTCTTTTGCGCCCACCACGACGACGCGCAACACCGGCCTCTGCGGCCTCTAGCTCGGTAAAGGACAGATTGTGTCCGCGTTGTTTACCCCTAGACCCCGGCACGCCGCTGCGCTCAAGGCGCCCTTTGCCGGAGCGTTTGCGGAGCTCTTCGCGCGCGGATAGCGTGTTTTCTTTAGTGGGGGCGGCATGAAGCCTTTTGGGTTTTCGATCCGCCTCTTTGGCACCGGGTTGGGCGGCCGCCTCCTGCGCCTGACGCGCAGCTTCTTCGGCCCGCGCTTTTACTGCGGCATCCAGCTCCAGTTTCCTTGCCTGTTCCTCTGCCTTGCGCCTCGCCGCCGCTCGCTGCCGCAGCAATTCAGGGTCCGATTCGTCAACGGCGCCCTCAACATCTACGGGTACCATTTCATCCGTCGCTTTCTGCGCAGCCGTCGACGCCACGGCATCAACAGCGCCCGCTGCGTTGTTCTCGGCAGCAGCCTCAGTATCGACCTCAGCGTCGGTTTCTGTGGCCTCGAGATCTTCACGCTTGACGTAAGTCCGCTTTTTTCGGACTTCTACATTAATCGTTCTTTTACCCGCGCCACCTGCACGCAGCGTACTGACAGATTTGCGCTTCAGCGTAATCTTTTTCGGTGCGCTGGCACTCTCTCCATGGCTTTGCTTCAGATGCGCCAGCAGCGTCTGCTTATCCTCTTCCGACACTGACTCTTCTGCGGAGGCGTGCGGTAGTCCCGCATCTTTCATCTGCGCCAACAGCCGATCAACCGATGCTCCGACGGTTTCTGCGAGTTGCGCTACTGTCACTTGTGCCATTTCTTTCTCCCTATTCGCTCAGTCGCTAGAGTGCAATCGCTACCTGACAAGACTCAGGCCGTTGCCTCCTCCTCCTCAGCGAACCAAGGGGCGCGAGCTGTCATAATGAGCTCTGCCGCACGTTCTTCAGTCATGTCTTCTATATCAAGGAGGTCGTCCACCCCCTGCTCAGCAAGGTCTTCCATCGTGACAATGCCACGCCCCGCCAATACGTAAGCGAGATGCTTATCCATGCCATCCATCGTCAAGAGGTCTTCTGCAGGCTCATTGGCATCGAGTTCCTCTTCCGAGGCAATGGCCAATGTCAGCAAGGCATCTTTAGCGCGTGCCCGCAACTCTTCAGAGATTTCCTCGTCAAACCCCTCAATGGCGTTCATTTCTTCCAGAGGGACATAGGCAATCTCCTCGAGAGTGGTAAAGCCCTCCTCGACAAGAACAATCGCTATATCTTCGTCAATATCCAGTGCCGTCATGAACTGCTCAATGACCTCGCCGGCCTCGGTTTCCTGCTTCTCGATAGCTTCGTCGACACTCATAACGTTGATGATCCAGCCTGTGAGATCAGAGGCGAGGCGAACATTCTGACCGCCCCTGCCAATCGCCTGCGCCAGATTATCTTCCGCGACGGCCACCTCCATAGTCGAGTTGTCCTCGTCGACAACAATGGACTCCACCTCTGCCGGTGACATGGCGTTGATAACCAGCTGCGCCGGATTGTCATCCCACAGGATGATATCCACCCGTTCGTTATCCAGCTCGTTAGAAACCGCCTGCACCCTCGACCCCCGCATCCCAACACATGCCCCTACCGGGTCAATGCGCTGGTCTCCCGTTTTGACGGCAATCTTTGCGCGAGAGCCGGGATCTCTGGCCGCCGCCCTGATCTGAATCACGCCCTCAGATATTTCGGGCACTTCTATTTTGAAGAGCTCCACCAGCATCTCCTGGCAGGCTCGGGACAAAATGAGCTGCGGTCCCCGAGATTCAGTATTGATCTCCGTTAAAATCGCTCGAACGCGATCGTTGATACGAAATGTCTCTCTGCCTACCAACTCACCCCGAGGTAGCAGGCCCTCAGCGTTATTGCCAAGATCGACGATGATGTTGTCGCGGGTGACTTTCTTTACCGTACCCGCCAGCAACTCTCCCTCCCGGCCGCGATACTCGTCAACTATTTGCGCCCGCTCAGCATCACGAACGCGTTGGACAATGACCTGTTTCGCCGTTTGGGCTGCAATGCGACCAAAATCAACGTTTTCAACGACTTCTTCGTGGTAATCACCGGGCTGCAGGGCAGTATTCACCTCGGCTGCCTCTTCAGTAGTGAACTGCGTCCCCAACAGCGCAAGCTCGGTATCGGGCATCACCAACCAGCGCCGCTTGGTCACGTAGTCACCCGACTCGCGGTCGATAGTGACCAAGATATCAGCATCCTCGTCGTAACGTTTTTTCGTGGCAGTGGCCAGTGCCAGCTCGATTGCCTCAAAGATGATGTCCTCTGACACCCCTTTTTCATTCGAGACCGCCTCTGCGACCATCAGGATTTCTTTGTTCATCGATTCACTCTCTGCCATTTAGCCAAGGCACGTGTCGCCCCGTTGTTAAACCAATACCACCGCTTCATTCTCTGTTCTGCCCAAACTCCAGTCTGGGCATCGCCCGCGCCCTATCAACGGTGCGTAACGGCAATCGGTACGCTTCCTCGTCAATCTGCAAAACAACTGTGTCGCCATCTGCAGAGACCAGAACGCCCTTAAACCGCCGTCTTCCCTCTACCGGCAGGCGCAGCCTGATATCGACTATTTCCCCGACATACGGCTCATATTGCTCGGGCCGAAACAGCAATCGGTCGATACCGGGAGAGGAAACCTCCAGCGTATACTCCCCGCCGATGGGATCCTCTACATCCAAAATACCGCTCACCTGATGACTCACCTTGGCACAGTCATCAACGCTCACCCCGGCCTCGGATTCGATATAAATCCGAACCGTGGGTCGCCGTCCGGGGGAGGTCAATTCAATACCCCACAACCCGTACCCCATATCCTCGACGGTCGGCTGTAAAAGCTGCATTAACTGCGCTTCTTTTCCCGACATGTCGTCCTCCCGCTGGCCGTTCATTTCACACAGCCACAAAAAAGCCCCATAAGGGGCCTTCGAGGTGACGGTCAGCGAGCAACAAGCCGCCGTCAAATTGGTAGCGGGGGCCGGATTTGAACCGA
>VMBT01000137.1_pt1 | contig 47465 bp, 45 predicted proteins | sample 4404301 | NCBI WGS metagenome assembly VMBT01 (sample SAMN12238535, study PRJNA552566) | marine metagenome | isolation source: Coastal seawater | place: USA: coastal Georgia, Sapelo Island | collected 2008-08/2009-08 | reverse complement strand
CGCGGTCTCTCCAGAATGCCTCTAATCCAGGAACAGTAGGCTGTTTAGATAGTTGCTTGATGTAAGAAGTCTCGGCTGCAAAATTAAGAGAAACAGTGAGTTCACTTAATAGGGTGAAAACTGGAAGATTTGTTCTTGTTAGAGTGATGTAATTAAGAGGTAATTCTGCAGAAAAGTTTTGATTTTCGAGTTTAGACCACGCATCGATATTGATTGATGAATGCCGATCTTTCGCAGAGTTCGGGGACATTTTTTCAGAAACAGCTGCTGTATCCGCTTCAGCGGCAGCATATGTAGCGCTTACCGCTATCAGTAGGCATAGGGCCAAGAGCCGCTTAAAAAGCCCTGGTCCGGTATAACTTCTCATATGATTGCTGGTCATCGCAAATATAAGTCGCATTTGCCGAGAATACTTACTGATGTCTATCAGTAAGGAGCTGGGCGAACTTCTTGAACCTCAGGAATGAAGTGCCGAAGCATATTTTCAATACCCATTTTTAGAGTAGCTGTTGAACTCGGGCAGCCTGCACATGCGCCCTGCATCGACAAATAAACAATACCTTCCTCAAACCCTCGGAAAACTATATCGCCACCGTCTCCCGCAACTGCTGGACGAACTCGAGTGTCTAAAAGCTCCTGGATCTGTTGAACCACGGGATCACTGAAGTCTGGCCCATCCTCTTCGCCATCGAGTTCCGCTTCATTGTTGAGTACAGGAAGCCCACGCGTAAAGTGCTCCATAATTGCGCCCAAGACAGCAGGCTTTAAAATTTGCCATTCAATCATTTCAGATTTGGAAACCGAGATGAAATCTTTGCCCAGAAAAACAGCGGTGACACCTTCAATGTCAAACAGGGCAAGGGCAAGGGGTGAATCTTGAGCCGCCCCTATGTTTTGAAAATCAGCGGAGCCAGCAGCAAGGACTTCCACACCTGGAATGAATTTTAATGTCGCCGGGTTTGGTGTTGTTTCAGATTGAATGAACATATTTCTACCCTCAAAGCCAGCAGTTTATTGTTTATTGAAATGGCAGCTCAGCTAGATCTGTGCCTACGGAACTCATTATTCCTTATTTTGATCGGAAAGTTAATATATCAAGTAATAATGATTTCTATCGGCTAAAAATGGATGGAATGCCAATGCATTCCAATCAGTATCCTGACTTTTGTTGGCAATCTTGATGGGAACGGCTGTGGGTTAAAATTGCACTTACGAACTTTCTGTTAGCTGCTGTAAAAGGCCGAGACTGCATGCTTGGCCTCGGCAAAAAATAACCATCTTTCAACTACAGCCCCACCAATTGATAAAAGGGCGGCGATGCTCCACATCACCTGAGATAAGCCATCATTTAAAATGCCAATTAACCCAAGGATGACTGGTGCCAGAAAACCCATGCATAGAACAATTGTCCTTAATTTTTCTGAGTGTTTCCGCGCTACCTTGAACCCCATTTCTTTATTTATATAGTTTGCTGTTGCGTGTGGAGCCTCAAGTTGCCGAACTTTCCCGAGTTTACCTAAGCCGGTTGCGCTCTCTGGGGTTAGGGAAATTACTCGCGATGCGCGCTTCCAATAGGAAATTTTCATACCTGCCAGAGTGATAGCAGCTATCACTGATAAGGCGGCGGGCAATTGGCCTTCACTATCGAAAAAGCTTATCAGCGCAGCCGAGGCAAATCCGCCAGTCAAAATTGCATAGGTGAGGTAAACTGGCGTCGTGAGTTTTGATTGCCATGCTGCGATAGGTTTCAAAGATTGATAGATCATGCCGGTGCACAATACTGTTGTGAGGGCAGTTAGAATCCCTAGCCAGGATGAAATAACCCAAAAATTTCCTTTCACATCAGTGACCATTCCAAGCCAAGCGAGGCTTATAAAGACAAGGCTTAAGACAGCTACAACACCTTCTCGGGAAAGCCACGATGACCGCCATTGGCTAAACGCACGCCAAGCGCGACCCGGGTTACCTAAGTGCATTGTTGAGGCTAGAAGACCAAAGGTGATAGCTGCCAAAGCTATCATTAGGCCTATGCCACCAAGCCATTGATCATCCACAACTTTGGTTAGGCTTAGGATAAGAATCCAAAACGCCAAACCGTATCCAAAGCCGGAAGAAGTTGTGAAGAAGATAACGGAGTATGCCGGATGCATTTTTTTTCCAAACTAGTTTGAAAGTAATCGATCGACCCATCGCAAAAGACCATTTTGTGGATCATCATTTGTCGATCGTTCCTGAGCCTTTTTTGAAGTTCTAGGCGGAAGATACTTATTTGTGGGTTTATAGCCGAGCTCTTGTCCAAGATCATAGCCGCCACGGCTAGCTACTAACTTCGAGACATCAGAATTTGGATCTCCAAGGTCTCCAAAGTGACGAGCGGAAGCAGGGCAAGTAGCAACGCAGGCAGGCACTCGCTCATTTTCAGGAAGTGTTTCGTTGTAAATTCGGTCAATGCAGAGGGTGCATTTTTTCATAACACCCGCATGTGGATCATATTCTCTGGCTCCATACGGGCATGCCCAGGAGCATAGCTTACAGCCGATACATTTATCTTCATCGACAAGGACAATCCCATCTTCCGTTCTTTTGTACGATGCTCCGGTTGGACAAACGGATACACATTGGGGTTCGGCACAATGAAGACATGAGCGTGGAAAGTGCACAGTGCGACCTGTTTCACGATCCCCTGCTTCATAGGTATGGACCCTGTTAAACCAAACGCCATCCGGATTTGAATCATAAGGATTAAGGTCGGTAAGAGGTGCCATGTGGCCCCCGGTGTTCCATTCCTTACAATTTACGGCGCAGGCATGACAGCCAACGCAGGTATCTAGGTCTATTACAAGACCAAGGCTCTTAGCTGGATTGCTTTTGGGTAAGCTAGTCATTGTACTTGCCCCTTTGTTTTAAAAGCAGCACCGTATTGTAGGAGGTTTGGTCGCTTCCCACTGGAAGGGTTTTGCGGAAGAGATGGTGCCAGGGGCTCGGTCATATCAGCGCCAACTGGTGCTGGTTCTAGTTGAACCCGTAGGTCAAACCAAGCCGCTTGGCCGGTCACAGGGTCGGCATTTGGCCACTGAATTCCATTAGATTTTGGCAGGAGTTCGGAAATAAGATGGTTGAGCAGAAATCCTTCGTTGCTTTCCGGAGCGTCATCTGACAAGCCCCAAGCACCTCGTCGTTTTCCAATGGCGTTCCAGGTCCAAACAGTCCTGGGATTAACACCTTCCATAGTCTTTATGCGAGCCTTGATTTTACCTGTTGGGCTTTTTACGTACGCCCAATCATCATCCTTTAGCCCGAGACTCTCTGCGAGTTCTCTGGCCACAAAGAGACGATTGGACGTATGGATTTGTCGAAGCCAAGCGTTTTGTGAACCCCAAGAATGGTACATTGCCATGGGGCGCTGAGTTATAGCGTGAAGTGGATAATCGCCACTGGGGTCTTCCAATCCACTGAGCGGGGGGCGCCAACGAGGTATGGGGTCAAAATTTTCCAGTATACGTTGCCTGGCCTCAGCTGTTGGTGGTTGAATTTCTCCATGCCCAGCAGCTGCTTGATGGAATGCCTGCATTGGTTCTGAGTAAATGCGCAGAACGATGGGATCTGCAGATGGTATGAAACCCATTCCTTTTGCCCATTCCAAGTAATTTTTGTTGGAATGTTTAAAGTAACGCTGATCTGGCTCGAGATGGTGCTTCCAAAAGGCACCGTTTTTAATATACCGGTCGAGTTGGTTTGGATTGGGTGACCCTACACCACTTCTTTCGCCATCCTCGCCACGCCAACCCGCTAGAGGGCCAACGCCGGGAGCTCGCTCGTGATTTACGATATAATCTGCATATCCCCCGGGGTATCGTGGTGATCCATTGTCTGTAGTGAACGCTGGAAGGCCAAGTCGGTAGCCTAGGTCTATAACTACGTCTTGGAATGCTCGAACATCCCGATCTGGTTCTACAACGGGCTGGCGAATTGCATCCGCAGGCCCTTCTGCATCAGAAATAGGCCTGTCCAGGATAGATATGGCATCCCATCGTTCTAGGTAGGTCGTGTCTGGTAGCACCAGATCTGCATATGAGACTGTTTCGGACCAGAAAGCATCACTGTAGATAAAATGTTTAATTTTGTACTCACCCGTACTTTCATCAATCGCCGTTAAATTTTTCAATGCATTGGCGACATTCATAGATGAGTTCCAACCCATATTTGCCATGTACATGAAAAGGACATCCACTGGGGTCGGGTTAGCCTTGCCGGCGTTCTCGATAACCATGTGCATTAGTCCATGTGCTGAGAGAGGGGCCTCCCAACTGTAAGCATGGTCAATTCGAATAGGTCCCCCGATCTCATCTAGAAGAAGATCCTCGGGTCCTCCCACAAATCCTAACGGCATTCCAGGAATAGGTTCACCTGCTTTGATTTGAGAAAGTTTGCCAGCTGGCTTCGGTCCCGGAGGTATGGGCTTTGGAAAAGGGGCCTTGTAGCGAAAGGACCCTGGAGCATCCACCGCACCTAAAAGCATTTGCAAAACATGCAGTAATCTGCACGTGTCAAACCCATTAGAATGGGCTGAGATTCCGCGCATCGCATGAATTGAAACTGGGCGGCCCTTCATGCTTTCGTGCCGAACTCCACGCCAATCAGTCCAGGGCTGTTGAATTTCCATGGGGTCATCAAATGCAGCGATGGCTATTTCTTGCGCGAGATGTCGAATGCGCTCGGCGGGGACATCCGTTAACTTTGATACAGCTTCTGGTGAATGCTCAGGTCCGAGATATCGTTCAGCTAAAAGTTGAAAAACACTTTTTGCCTTTTGGCCTCCAGGAAGATCGCGCTCTCCAATGAGAGCTAGTTTTGCTTCCACACTACGAGCCGGAACCAATTTATTATTAATTCCATCCCAGCTTAGAGGTTGTCCCTCATCATCTCGAACCACCTGTCCATGATCAGCTTGACCAGGATTTTGTATCACTAACCAGCTAGCGTCCGTTGTTTGGGCCAAAAACTCAAGATCGATGCGATCTGTTCGGAGAAGTTCATGGATGAGAGCGCCAATTAAAGCGCCATCCGTACCAGGACGGACTCCAATCCACTCATCAGCTATCGCTGAGTAACCGGTCCTAACAGGGTTAACCGAGACAACTTTAGCTCCTCTGGCTTTCATTTTGCCGAGGCCGATTTTTATTGGATTTGAATCATGGTCCTCTGCAACTCCAAACAAGAGAAGCATTCGAGCATTTTCCCAGTCAGGTTCGCCAAATTCCCAAAAAGACCCGCCTATAGAATACAGTCCACCAGCTGCCATGTTGACTGAACAAAAACCGCCATGGGCTGCAAAATTAGGTGTGCCGAATTGTGCCGCCCAGAAACCAGTGAGGGCCTGCGATTGATCGCGTCCAGTGAAAAAGGCAAGGCGACGGGGATCGTTATTCCTAACTTCTGACAGCCAACCAGTTGCCAATCGCAGTGCTTCTTCCCATTCAATCTCTTCAAATTTACCTTCGCCGCGTGCTCCAACGCGTTTGAGAGGCTTAGACAGTCGGGCAGGGGAATAATGGTGCATAATACCTGCAGAGCCTTTGCCGCAGAGGACACCTTTATTGACTGGATGGTCGGGGTTGCCGTCAATATAGCGGATTTTGCCATCACGTAAGTGAACACGGATACCGCACCGACAGGCGCACATGTAGCAAGTGGTGGTCTTTACGGTATCAGCGACAGGTCTGGATGTTTCTATTTTTTCTTGTTTCATGCGAATGACTGCACTTCCTCTTCGGACATGTTGCCTGGCACTATAACGAGTGGGATATGTAGCCGGCCAATCGCTTTACCCGTTATTTCTGTGATGAGAGGACCAGGACCCTCCTTCCCAGTGTTAGCAGCTAGAATGAGAAACGCAATGTCGCTGTCTTCCTCAATCTGTTGAACGACTTCTTCGCCGCATTGACCCTCTCGAATGTATAAAAGAGGTGTTAGACCTGATAGGCGTTTGACTCTATCCGCTGCTTGGAGGAGTCGTCGCTCCGCGTCTGCGCGTGCTTCCTCACGCATTAGATCGCCGACCGATGCCCAATGTTGAAAAGCATCCGCTTGCTCCATTACAAAGAGTAACCCTACACGCGCCCCTGTTCGTTTGGAGCGCATTGACGCGTAATCAAGAGCAATATGTAACTCATCGGTGTCGTCTAAGACACATAAGAGCACACGGTTGGTTCTACCAGAACCAGGAGAGACGTCGTTATTCATGATGCATCCTTCGCTGGCAAAGCCTAACTGCGCCTGAAGGCTAGGCCACCAAGCCATCCTGCGCTGAGGGCAATAGCGATTGCAATTATACCGTAGATGAGAGGCTGGTTATGGGCGAGGTCGAATACGTAGGCGCTGAATCCAACTTTCCGGACTGCAAGTGGAGTACTTGCTCCCGCCACCGGCCACCCATCTACAACCTGATAAACAGTCACAGAGTAAGTGCCAACAGGTGTTGACGCTGGAAATGGAATTTTTACTCGAAACAAACCATCTGGACGAATTTGCACTGTACCGGGTGAGTCAGAATATAATTTGGCGCGTGTTTTGAGCTCAATGAGAGCTCCTCTGAAAGTTTCACTAAGATTTGTTTCGGTTTTGGCATTTAGCCCGAGGTACCTAGCGCCAAGACCAGTCTCTGCAAAAATAGTTTCAATTCGGCCATCAGCGTTAAGGTTTGGCGTTGCAGCAACAAAATAGAACCCAGGGGCAGATTCAAATAAGACTTCGGTTTTGTTTACCCATATGCCACCCACTCGCTCTTTTCGCCGGACTGTTGTGCTAAACTCTGGGCCTTTAACAATTACCAGTATGTCTTCGGTGTTACCTTCGTGGCCGAATAAAAGGAGCTCAGCGCCATCAAACCCTGCGTTGATCTCTATTTCATGGCTCGAAAGATCGGTTGCAATCTGTTGAGCCTTTGCAAATGTGAGTGGTATCAATGCGCTAAGGATTAGCGCTAGCATTTGCATCACTTCATTCCTGTTTGGATAGTGATCGAATATGGAAAGTTTGGTGTAGCAACCAATTCAAAGAGGATGCCAGCGCAAGTCGCCAGAACCAAGACGGCAAGCAGTACACGAAACTGTTCCCCGGGCAATTTGTTGCCTAACCGAGTTCCAAGTTGAACACCTACGACAGACCCAACTAGCATTAAAACTGCAAGAATAATATCTACAGTTTGATTCAGCCATGACTGCATTAAGGTGACATTCATCACAACAAACAAAATTTGAAATAGTGACGTCCCAGCAACTACGGACGTTGGCATTCCTATAAGATAAATCATCGCGGGCACCATTATAAAACCTCCACCAACGCCCATAATAGCTGCTAGAAGCCCTACAAAAGCACCGACAGCCAAAGGCAGGAGTGCTGAAACATATAAACGGGATTTATGAAAACGCATTTTAAAGGGTAGACCATGTACCCATATATGAGTGTGCAGTTTGCCGCGTTGTGCAGTTCCGCGTCGTTTTCTTGCAATTGACCTAACTGACTCAAAGAACATCAAACTCCCAATTACGCCTAAGAAAACGACATAGGAAAGTCCAATTACAACGTCTACTTGACCAATTGATTGTAATTTTTGAAAGAGAAAGACGCCGATGGTGGATCCAATGACGCCGCCTACTAGCAGCACTCCGCCCATCTTAAAATCAACGCTCCGGCGTCGCCAATGTGCCAATACCCCTGTTATTGAGGTTGCCACGAGCAAATTTGCTCCGGATCCAACTGCTACTGCTGGGGGTACTCCTATAAACATAAGCAATGGTGTCATAAGAAATCCGCCACCAACGCCAAAGACGCCAGACAATATTCCTACAGCAGCTCCAAGTCCTATCAGCAAGAAGATATCAACTGAAATTTCTGCAATAGGGAGGTAAACGTGCATATGATCATTATCCGATCAGCGAACTAGGCTGATTTGTCTTGGTGCTTCATTATTTTTAACAAAGAGTGATAAAAGCAAACAGATAGGTGAAATGTCCTTCCAGCATGTGTTGATTTGTTGTCTAAAAAAGATAAATGATCGCGCCCGAACTTAATAGAATTTTCTCTAAGACCTTTTTCAATAGTGCCGTCAGCTTATTCTATATCTTCTCTCCGTTTAAAGAGTGGGTTTTCTAAGGCATCGTCTAGCACTTCAACGACCCAAATATCGCGGTCAATTTTGAATTCCTTTGTAATACGTTCATCAGCTGCAACTTCTGTCTGGGAATTTTCTGGAAGAAGGTTCCGCCAGTTCCACTTTCCGTCTTCAGTGAGCGACTGGCCATATAAATATGCATTTCCACTTCGGCTGTAGACTTTTATAAAAACAGATCCGGCATCAGGGTCGCCTCGGCGAAGAACAGCAGCTGGGTGTCCCGATATTTCTGCTGATCTTATGCAGGAGTCCACAACCACTCGTGACCTTAGGCGTTCCGAAGTCAAAGTGCTTCCCTCCCGCTACAAATAAGCTGCGACCATGTTGCAGATTCACAGGCGAACCCATTCTGCTACATTGGTTTTTGTGCGTAACCCGTGGTTTTGACGGGTGGCGTATGTGAAGGGAAGATCATAACACGTGGTTTGCTCCCTCAATAGAGAGTGTTGCAGCAGTTAGAAAATTGGGCCCCAGTTAGATTGTTCGAATGGCCCTAGAGTCTGTTTGTTGGAACGTAGACAGCGAAGAATTCGTTTAGAAGTCTCGATGTAGGCTGATTTTAATCCGGGGTGACTTGAAAGCTATGATAGCTTCCTTGCCAAATAAGAACAGAAATCTGCCATTCAAAACGGATGGTTTTAGGACTGTGTTGGAAGCCCTGGACTATGCAGCGGCTGGGGAAACAGGCTTTAGCTTCTACACTCCACGTGGTGACTTATCAGGCACTTTGACTTTTGGTCAGTTGCGTGAACGCTCCTTGGATTTAGCCCAACGTCTGGTTGGCGCAGGATTAAAGAAGGGTGACCGGGTGGCAATGATAGCCGAGTCCACCCCAGATTTTTTTGTTTTCTTTTATGGATGTCAGTACGCAGGGTTAGTTCCGGTGCCGCTGCCCTTTCCGATGCATCTTGGTGGAAAAGAAGCCTATATTGCTCAGCTGTCTCGGATGATGCAGAGCGCTCGAGCAGCTGCGGCAGTATCATCCGCAGAGTTGGTTGACTACTTACGTCAAGCTTCCGCTGGGTTGCAGACCCCCATGGTAGGCACTCATGCAGACTTTTACAGATTGCCTGAAAGTAAAACGCCTCTTCCTCGAATAACTGAAGATGATATTTGTTACATTCAGTACTCCTCCGGAAGTACTCGTTTTCCTCACGGAATAGCTGCATCGCACAAATCAGTGACGGCCAATTGCTCAGGAATTCTCAATCATGGCGTCAAGGCGCGTCATGGGGATCGTTGCGTGTCATGGCTCCCACTTTACCATGATATGGGACTGGTGGGTTGTTGCTTGAGCCCAACGTATGCGCAGATGTCCACTGACTTTATCGCTACTCCTGATTTTGCTCGCCGCCCTCTGATTTGGCTCAAGGTCTTATCAGAAAATAAGGGCACAATTTCATTTAGTCCTACTTTTGGATATGACATTTGCCTGCGGCGAGCGGCTCGAGCTCGTTCGGATGAATTTGATTTATCTGCTTGGCGGGTTGCAGGGATCGGCGCAGAAATGGTTCGCGCTGACATATTGGCGCGTTTTGCTGAAACCTTTGAACCCAGTGGCTTTAATTCAAAGGCATTTCTTGCGAGTTATGGGCTGGCAGAGTCGACGCTGGCGGTCACTTTTTCAGAAATCGACACAGGTATTGAAGTCGATGCCATTGTTAAACGCGATTACTCCCTTACGGGGCGTGCAAGGCCAGGGCAGCCTGCAAATGACGCATTAGAAGTTAGGCCTTTTGCGTTTTGCGGGAAAATATTGCCGAACCATGAGTTGGCAATTCGTGATAATGAGGGCAACGACTTAGCTGATCGATTGATTGGTAGAGTGTACGTGCGCGGTCCCAGTGTTATGAATGGTTATTTTGGGGATCCTGCTGCTACAAAAAGAGTGCTTTCCAAAACCGGTTGGTTAGACACGGGTGACATGGGTTACACCGTGAATGGTAACCTCGTGATAACTGGTAGAGGCAAGGACTTAATAATTTACAATGGCCGTAACATATGGCCGCAAGATATTGAGTGGGCGGTTGAAGGTCTTGAGGGCTTAAGGCGAGGGGATGCGGCAGCATTCTCCGTAGAAGATCAAGATGGCGCCGAGGAAGTGATTGTTGTCGTGCAATGTCGTGCGACTGACAAAGACACTCGTGAACAACTTGAGCGTGAAATTGCTGCTCAGACGCGGTTAATCGCGGGCGCTGATTGTAAGGTTGTTCTTGCGCAACCTAGAAGTTTGCCGATGACTTCTTCAGGAAAGCTTAGCCGCACGGCAGCAAAAGCTAATTATCTTGCAGGGCATTATTCACCACAAAGCACAAGTGTTGCGCTCCGAACTGCCTCTTCCGCTACCATATCAGCAATGGCTAGAGATTAAAAAAGCTGGCTAGTTCGCTACCAAAAGCCCCTCTTTTAGCCCTGACAGGCGCTACGGGTTTTCTTGGGGGGCAAATAGCAAGTGAAGCAAAGGCCCATGGTTGGCGTGTGCGGGCTTTCGTCCGTGACCCTAGCCAGTCCCTTTCCCCTAATTTCGACGAATTTATAGTTGGAAATCTTGCCGACCAAGATGCGCTAATGCGGCTTGCCGATGGAACAGATGCATTTGTTCATAACGCAGGTGTAGTTCGTGCGAAGAATAGATCCACTTTTCTTTCAGTAAACAGAGATGGCTCAGCCAAAGCTGCTCGGGCGTGGCGAGCACTGGCAAACCCAGATTTACCATTCGTTATGATTTCATCACTTGCTGCTAACCTTCCTCAAATTTCACCTTACGCTGAGAGTAAAGCGGAAGCGGAAGCGGAAATTGCGAAAGTGCTTGCTGGCCGGTCTTTTGCTATTTTACGCCCACCAGCAATTTATGGTCCCGCAGACTTAGCAACAAGACCATTCTTCCGCGCTCTAGCTAAAGGAATAGTCCCTTGCATTGGCCCAAGTGATGCAAAATTTTCTATGATCTATGTACAGGATGCCGCTTCTGCTGCACTGGCAACTCTAGATGCTGCTAGTTCAATTGGTCCAGTGTTCGAAATAGATGATGGTTCTGGTGGATATACTTGGAATGAAGTAGTTAGCGCGGCAAAAGGCATATCGACAGGTCGAGTAAGTCGGTTATCCATACCAAACACTATTTTGACGATAGCAGGGACTTTAGGGTCCTTTGCTGCTGTGACCGGTTTATCAACGCCTTTTTTGACACGGGATAAAGCACGCGAAATTATGTTTGGTGATTGGCGCGTCAATCCGGCGCGGCGTTTACCCGACTGGAAGCCCCATACTTCATTAGAGATGGGTTTCAGAAAAACGCTTGAGTGGTATAGAGCTCACTAGTGACGTTGTCAGCGGTTTGTGATTTAGCAACCGACTAAGTTTTGGGAGTTTAGTTAATGAGTGAAGTTGATCAGAAGCTAATTTCTGAAATAAGCGAGATGCTCTCTGGACTCAATAAAGCTGGCATTGAAATTACGGCAGATACTGATTTTAACGCTGATCTTAATGTTGATTCAGTAGCAGTTATGGATTTTGTCTTAATGGTAGAGGACAAGTACGATATTTCAATTCCTATTAATCTACTCAGCGAAGTTAGTACCGTAGGACAATTCGCCCAAGTTGTTGCAAAAGCTCGCGTAGATTGAACCGAAATGGATCTATTCGACAAATTTCAGCCTCTAAAAGAGGCATACGCTGCTTTAACAGCTGGTGGTGGTGACCCATTCGGCGTTGCTTTTGACAATATATTATCACCTACGATTGGTCTTATAGGTGATCGAGAGATCGTGCTGGCGGGAACAAATAATTATCTTGGTTTAACGTTTGACGAAGCCGTGATTTCAGCGGCAAAGAATGCTTTAGAAAAATTTGGCACCGGAACAACTGGTTCCCGCATAGCTAATGGGACTTTTGGTCCCCATCGTTTGCTAGAGCAAGAAATGGCAGCTCACTACGGCATGTCATCTGCGCTTGTGTTCACTACTGGCTACCAAGCAAATTTATCTGTCGTGGCCGGCCTTGCCCAAAAGGGCGATCAGGTATTCATTGATGCTGATTGTCACGCTAGCATTTACGACGCCTGTCAGCTTTCGGGAGCTGAAATTATCCGCTTTGCCCACAACGATCCATCTTCTCTTGATCGTCGTTTAAGTCGCTCAGATTCAAACCATTCCAACAAACTCGTAATTGTCGAAGGCCTATACAGCATGTTTGGTGATATAGCCCCTATTGACGAATTTGTTGAAGTTAAGAACCGACATAAAGCATATCTCATGGTTGACGAGGCTCACTCGTTTGGTGGTTTTGGAAAACAAGGGCTTGGTGTAGCAGAAGACTGTGGCGTCCTGAAGGAAGCCGATTTTTTAGTTGGGACTTTTTCAAAAAGCCTTGCAGGGATAGGTGGGTTTGCTGTTTCCGATCATCCTGATTTTGATCTGCTTAGAGTGGCTGCGCGTGCTTACATGTTCACAGCATCTTCTTCCGCAGCCAGTATTGAGGTGACAAGGGCTGCTTTGAAGATAATCTCCGACAGACCTAGCTTACGCAAGAATCTCTGGGAGAACGCGCATCGGCTACACGCAGGCCTCAAATCGGTAGGATTTGAATTGATGGCCGACCCAAGTCCCATTGTTGCAGCTGATCTTGGAGATCCAATGCGCGCAGCAAAGGCTTGGAACGTCCTACTGCAATCTGGTGTGTACGTGAATCTTGCTATCCCTCCTGGAACTCCAAACAGCAAGAGTTTGCTTAGGTGCTCGGTATCAGCAGCGCATACTTCAGAGCAGATTGACTTCATTGTCGACTGCTTTGCAAAAGTGGCCCAACTGGACTAGCTCAGACTGATAAAAATAAGAGCAGCGATGAAATTGACGAGTGGTTAACGATTTCTAGTATTTCTGCATCCTTTTGTTTTTATTGCTTCTCAAACTCAAAGCAAAAGTGCTTTTATTTTGACGCAACAATCATTCAGCCAGCATAAGTTTTTATACTTACAGAATTAGTGCATGCCGATCTTAAAATTTTTAACTGCAAATAGTACCTGGCTTGGTGCAGGCGTTTTGATGACCTTAAGTTCATCTTTTGGCCAAACATTTTTTATTTCCATATTTGCCGGCGAAATTCGTGCAGAATTTAATCTATCCCACAGTGATTGGGGTAATGCGTACACCATTGGTACGTTGGCTTCAGCCGCCATAATGATAATGGTTGGACCGTTGGCAGATCGTATGAAAGTTCGGAAACTCGCAGCTTTTGTGATAGTCGGACTAGCTGGAATGTGCTGTGCCATGGCAGTTTCTAACGCTGCTTGGCTTTTGCCAGTTATCATTTGTGGTCTTCGCTTTTTTGGTCAGGGAATGCTGACGCATATTCCAGCGGTGGCTGTTGGGAGGTGGTTCCGTGCAAATAGAGGGCGTGCAATTTCGGTAGTATTTCTTGGGCACTCGCTCGGCCAGGCCCTATTCCCTGCAGCTTTTGTAATGGTGATGTCTATTAGTAGTTGGCGTTCAGCATGGCTATTTGCATCTCTCTTTCCGCTCATAGCTTTGATGCCTTTGATATTTTTGTTGAAACATGAGCGTCAGCCACAACAAATTGCCTTGGAGCCAGGCGGCACTGGCATACTAAATAAGCACTGGAAGCGGAAACAGGTGCTTCAACATTGGCTCTTTTGGGCTACATTTCCAGGCTTTCTTGCTCAGCCAATTTTTTCGACTGCCTTAGCATTTCAACAGGTCCACCTATCAGAAATCAAAGGCTGGAGCCACACAGGTTTTGCTAGTCTTTTTGCTGTAATGACTATGGCAAATATTTTTGGTCTATGGGTGGCTGGTGGTGCGATAGATCGTTTTGGGGTGGCCCGAATTTTGCCGGTCATGTTGCTTCCAGCTGCTGCCGGTTATGCTTTGATCGCAAATGCAAGTGGACTTGATGGGGCAGCGGTAGGTATGGCGCTCGTTGGACTCTCTACGGGCGTGATAGCCGCAGTAGGTGGCGCATACTGGCCTGAGATTTATGGAACCAAATATCTTGGCTCAATTAGATCAATGGCGACGGCTATTATGGTTTTTGCAACCGCGTTAGGCCCTCTGGTAACAGGTTATTTAATAGATGCTGGAGTTGATTTACGCGACCAATTGCGTGGGATTTCTATCATATCGGTTTTAGCGTCATTCAGTCTTGGCTTGGCTATATGGCACGCATGGCCGTTGCTACGGTCATTAACGTTCCAAAAATAGACAACACTGTGCATTAGAGACAGCGTGCCGTGTCACACCTCCAAGGATCATTTGTCTGATTCTACTTTGTGTATAGGCGCCCATCACAACAAGATCAGCCCCGAAATTACCCGCCGCACTGAGTAGATTTTCTCCAATCTCGATTGGAGAATCTCCTGGCAGCTCTTCACATTCTGACGAAATATTACGCCAAGCTAAACGTTCTTGAACTTTTTTTAGGCTCGCTACACCGTCAAGCCAGCCTTGCATTGATACTATTTTTACAGCTGAGGCGGTTTCTAAAAAGGGCATTGCTGAAGCAATGGCGCGGGCACATTCTGCGCCACCATTCCATCCAATTAGAATCCGTTCTCCTACCGAAGTTGGAGTTTGAGGGGGAGCGAGCACAACAGGTAGGCCACCTTCAAAAACCAATGCCTCGAACATAGCAGTTGTTGAGGCTTCGGCATTGGCTTGAGGTCTTGGGGTGACTGCTAAATCTGCTGTTCGAGCCCAAACTGCAGCTCTTTCATCATCGCGTCCATTGTCCTCCCGCCACGCTACGCTTAAGCCAGCGGAAGGAATTTCAACAACAGGAACACCACTGGATTTAGTTTTGGAGTTGAAAAGTTCTTGTGCAGCTAATTGCCGTTTTCCACTATCTGTCGCGGCAGCTGAAACTACCTCATCAACCAGGGAGCCAGACAGTCCCTCTCCAACATAGGGAATGATCTGCCTGGGGTCAGTTGTTACATGTAAAACATCGAGGTGGGCTGAGAATTTTTTTGCAATTAGCAGAGCCGCGTCTATTGCGGAACTTCCAACTTTTGCATCACTCAATGGTGCTAGGATAGACGCATAGGTCATTTTCACCTCCGCCGAAGAGCATGGATCTGGAGAGGGATAATGGAGGATTTTTATTTAAATTGACAGAGTAGTTATTAGAGGCGCTGGCATCAGGGAAACAGTCTCTGTGTGCGCCAGTGGTCGTCCTCAAAGTAGTAGACGATACGATCGTGGAGCCTGAAGGCACCGTCCTGCCAAAATTCTATTCGCCTTGGCTGTACACGGAAGCCCGACCAATCTTTTGGGCGGGGAGGATCTTGTCCTTCGAAACGTTTTTCCACCTCAGCAACTCTAGCTTCCAAAACAGCACGACTTTCCAAAGGTTGCGATTGGTCAGATGCCCAAGCTCCAATTCGGCTTAGGCGTGCTCTAGAAGCAAAATATGCATCAGCCTCGGCATCGGTTACTTGTCTGAGCGGTCCCTCTACTCGAACTTGCCGACGAAGAGATTTCCAATGAAAAAGGAGGGCAACATTTGGATTTTCAGTTATCTCTGATGCTTTTCTGCTGCCTAAATTGGTATAAAAAACAAAGCCTCGCTCATCATGACCTTTTAGGAGAACCATGCGAACAGATGGTTGACCTTCTGGGTCAGCCGTTGCAAGCGCCATGGCCGTAGGGTCATTTAGTTCGTTTGCTTCCGCCTCAGATAACCATTCTTCGAATAAGGCGTGAGGATTTTCTTTGATCATGCCATCCATTTAATCTGGATCCTTGAAAGAGCTATGATCGAATATTTAGGATTAAAATTAATGCCCTAGGATGCGACGAAACCGCCATCTACGTTATAATTGGACCCAGTGACAAATGAAGCTCTATCTGATGCTAGCCAGCAAACCATCTCAGCAATTTCCCGCGGCTGACCCATTCGTTTAGCTGGCACGCGAGATAACACTTGCTCGCCACGTTGTGCCATTGTTTCTCTCGTCATATCGGTCTCTATGTAGCCAGGGCATACTGAATTCACTCTGATATTATCTGGGGCGTATTCAATAGCGGCCGTTTTTGTGAGGCCAACAACGCCATGTTTTGCAGCTACGTACATGGATGTGAAAGCCAGTCCAGCTAGACCAGCAATTGAAGCTGTATTTATGATTGATCCACCATTACCTGCAGCTGACATGGCTCTCAATTCTGCTGCCATACAAGCCCAAACACCCTTCAGGTTAATAGCAAGCATCTTGTCGACAGAATCTTCTGGCCAATCTCCAGTGCGCTTTCCCTGCGCACCAATCTGATAAGGGGCTATTCCGGCGTTATTGAAGGCACAATCAATCCTACCAAAAGAGCTAATGGTAAAATCTACCAATGAATTTACTGCTTCAGTGTTAGTTACGTCACATGGCTTGCTGAGGGCTTGTCCTCCTTGTTTATTTATAAGGGCAACTGTTTCCTCTGAGCCCTCAGAATTTAAATCTGAAACAACTACTTTGGCACCTTCTTCTGCAAACAGCAGAGCCGTCTCTCGTCCAATACCACGTGCGCCACCAGTAATAAGTGATACTTTTCCCTCAAGCATTCCTGCCATGATAAAAACTCCGTGTGCCGACTAGTTTTTCAGTCCAAGAATTGAAGAGGCCATTGCGCGAGGATCACGTGTTGGCCAAGTGCCAGCGTCAACTTCAGCGAGGAACCGGTCGACAATGGCATTGAAGGCCTGAGGGTCTTCAATATTTATTGTGTGCCCACAGTTCGGCATAACTGCCAATGCAGCTGTCGGGATAGCCTGCTTCATCATGATACCTGGAAGAAGACATGGCCAATCTTCGTCGCCGGTTAAAACAAGCGTTGGCGTTGTTATCTTGGCCATTTGTTCTTGAAGCTCAAAAAGGCTTGGTCTTTCTCTTTGAACTCCAAGCATGGTGCGAGCTGCCCCGTCTGTAGAATGCTCGGCCAGCTGCTCCTTGAATTCTTGGAATCCCCTTGGGTTTTTGTTTAAAAACTGTACACGCGTCGGACCCATGGAATAAGCTTCAGCAAAGGCTTGAGCTCCATCTTCCTCAATGAGTTTAGCGGTTGCCGCAGTCTCTTCCCGGAACTGCTCGCGTTTTTCTGGTTCTGCGCCATAGCCACACCCAGCTACAGTTATTGAATGAGCTCGGTTGCCATGGGTTATTCCAAAGTGCAGTGCTGCAAACCCACCCATGGAGAGGCCAACTATATGGGCTTTCTCTATGCCAGCAGCATCCATGACTGCGATAATATCATCGCGAGCTATCTCTTGACTGTACTGTCCAGCAGGTGGCACGTCCGATGGAGGATATCCTCGGGCATTGTATGAAACGCAACGATATCGCCTGCCGAAATGGCGCATTTGCGGTTCCCATGCTCGCATATCACCTGCAAATTCGTGGACGAATATTATTGCCCGGCCTTCTCCGGTCTCTTCGTAATAAAGTGTAACATCATCAGGGGCGACGGCATTGGGCATAATGATTCCCTTCTTTTGGAGCTAAATAACGTAGGAGTTTTTTGTAAAGATCCTAATTTATTCAATTATTATCCTGAACTTCTTCCCCGCTGAGGAATTGTTTCTTTTAGTCTTGGCATGATTTCTACAAAGTTACATGGCCTGAAGCGATTATCCAGCTGGTATGCAAGGATTTCATCCCAGCCATCTTTGCAGGCGCCCGTAGATCCAGGCAAAGCAAAGAGATAAGTCCCTCCAGCAACTCCAGCAGTTGCACGAGATTGCATTGCTGATGTGCCTATCTTTTGAAAACTGATCCAGCGAAATGCTTCACCAAAACCATCAATACGTTTTTCAAAGATTTTCTCGAAAGCTTCCGGTGTCACATCTCTTCCTGTGACACCAGTTCCACCCGTTGAAATGACACAATCCACTTCCTTATCGGCGATCCACTCTCGAAGCTGACTTTCGATTAAGGTTGCATCATCAATAACAATTTTGCGATCGATGACGAAATGTCCAGCAGCTTCAGCTCGCTCCACGAGAATCATACCTGAGGTATCAGTCTCTAAGGTGCGCGTATCTGAGACTGTCAGGATAGCAATATTTACCGGAACAAATGGACGCTCGTGATCTAGGCCAGGCATCGATCGCTTTCCTTTACCAATTTTCGACTATCATATTTGGTATGAAAAGTGGGTTAGTTTTTTTGTGTATGCAAGTCCCGATCAATAAAGACGTTTCCACCCAAAAACTTCAGTTGTTTAATATTAGGCGCCATACCTTTATGGATCATTTTGGAGGCGTTTTCTCTATTCTGCATACCTTGGCCAACGGTTGTTGAGGACCTCATAACGGGTCATCATGTGTTTCCCCATTTGCTCTCGATAGATCCAATAATTAGCCATGACTTTTTCAACGAAAACCCGTGTTTCTCTTGATGGTATTGCCTCAATAAACAGCAGCGGGTCGCCGTTCGACTTAACTGACTTTTGCCATCTCCTGAGATTGCCGATTCCGGCGTTATAAGCAATTGCAAGTTCAAAAAGACCGCTATTTACGGCTTCCTTTTCCATTAGATAGTGAATGTACTGTGCTGCTATGGCGATGTTGTTACCTGGGTTAAAAAGTTGGTCGCGCCGAGCTCCAACAAACTTATTTTTTCCGACTGTATAGTTTGCTGTTGCTGGGAGAACTTGCATAAGTCCACGAGCACCTGCTGCGCTTACAGCTCGAGGATTAAAAAGAGATTCTTGACGCATAAAGGCATTCAATAGTGCTGGATCAAGGTGTTCAGCTATTGGTGGCTTCCATGATGCAATAGGGTACAGACCAGCAGGAACAAATTTACCACCTGATAGTTTGATTTGATTAGCCGCCTTAATGGCAGTCCTGGGCGCCTGATAAGTAATAGCTACTGAGAGGATTATGCGCAGCAGTCTCTCGTTTGCATTATCAACAATTTGATGCATTTCCTGGTCAGCACGCCAGATTTCACCAATCTGTAAAAGTGCGAGAGCTCTTTTGCCTGCCTTAATTTTGGAAAGACTATCAATGTCCGAATCAGTGGCCTGCGAGATTTGCCAGTCCAGAGTATTGGGTAGGTCTAGCGCTTGGAGAGCTAATTGTCCGTAGAATGTAAGTTCATGTTGGGCTGCAATTTTCATCCATCGCTCTGCAGCTTTAGAATTATCGTTCGCTTGATGAACCCGCCCAGCCCAGAACGCCCCAGCTGCTGCCGTCCAGGAAGTGGCGCCCTCCGCTAAAGCATTGGCTTCAAAATGTTTTAAAGAATTTCCAATGTCTCCTGACCGAAAAGCTGCAAGTCCTGCAACCCAGTGAGATTGTCCAACCTTCAAGCCCGAACGCGCGGCTGCTGATGCCGCTAGCTTATAGGCGGTTTTATCTTTGCCGCTGACGAAATATCCCATTGCCACTCTGGTGGTGAGAATATCTTGCTGGATGTTTGATAGAATTTTTTGTGTTTTTTTACTCTTCAAGAGCCGGGCGGCTTGGTTATTTTTTCCTCTGCGAACTAACTTTCTAATCTCTTTCTGGATGCCATTCTGTCTACCTGTGAATAGAGCAGGATTTTCAGGGCTATCAGTGACCAATGCCGAAATTTTGCGAGGATCGAATACCGGTTTTTTGGGATCTTTCGCCTTTTTAGGTTTCCGTTTCATTGCAAGACTAAATACCCGATAGGCCTCGGGGTGATCTCTGTAATTCTCCAGCCAATCCCTAAGTTCTGAATATCGAGACCTATAGGCTGTTGGGTGCATGAGCCGCTGAAATTTAGTGTGGCCTAAAAGAACCTTATTCCTAAGTTGACGTATTTCTCGGTCGGCTTTTTTGAATTGCCCTTTATCTTGTGTTGAAAAAATTTTTCTATAGCGAACAGCATCTTCACCAGAGAGGATATCGAGGATTGGGGTTGCCATTGACGGCAATGCAATCGCGATATTGAAAATTAAAAGAACAGGGAAAATCTTAAAAAACAATGAACTTTTTCCCGTTCTTATTTAAGCGGAACACTATCTCAGAATTTAACAATAGCGCTGTGAGAAAATGGATTTATAATTTTGATCAAGCTAGAAATAAAGTCAAAGCCGCTGTCTTTGTCTTGTTAATGATACTCATAAAAACTAGCTCGTAGCTTAATTTAGAGAGTGTATAAAACCGTTTTTAAATTATTCTTTTAAGAGGTTTTGTGGAGACGATAATGATCAAAGTTTGGGGACGCTCTGATGGTTCAAATGTGATCAAAGCAATGTGGTGCATAGGGGAACTGGGTATAGATTATGAAAGGATAGATTGGGGCGGAAAATTTGGTGGAAATGATGACCCAGAGTATCGTCTAAAAAACCCAAATGGTCGTCTGCCTACTATTGAGGAGGAGGATGGTTGGTGCGTCTGGGAATCTGGGGCAGTAATTCGTTACTTGGCGGCAAAGCATGGAATGGGTGGCTTATACCCCTCCGACCCTCGTGATAGGGCAGATGCCGAGCGCTGGATGGATTGGAGTTCCTTAAACTTAGCGCCTTTCAACGTTATTTATTTAGACTATTTCTTTCGGTTGCCTGCGGAAGAGCGCGATATAAAGACCGTGGAAGCAGCAATCCAGAAGACAACCCCTTGGTATGATATTTTAGATAAACATTTGACAGGGCGGGACTTTGTAGCTGGCAGCCAACTCACAATAGGTGATATTCCTGCCGGGGTTTTGACCCATCGCTGGATGAATTGGACGCCTAGCCAACGCCCTAAACACCCAAATGTTGAAGCTTGGTATGCCCGCCTTTGCGAACGACCAGCTTTCATAGAACACGTTATTGAGAAAACTAATAAAACGCCTTTTTGACTAAAGTACGATAAGACTAATGCTGCTAGAGGCCAGTGACTTTTTTACGGCGCTAACACCTCAAGAGCATGGATGATTGGTTCAATATTGCCCTTATCAATTTCTGAATGATCCATGATAGGTTGTATGGCAACTTGGTCAGCGCCTGCATCTAAATGTTGCTGAATTCTTGACTTAATCTGCTCTACTGATCCCCAAGCAACCATTCCGTCCATAAAACGATCTGATCCATTTCCGGATACATCGTCTTCATTATAACCGATACGTAACCAGTTATTTCTGTAATTGGGCAGCGTCATATAACGGTTAAGTTCCATACGGGCGAGCCGCCTTCCTTCACTGGGTTCCGAGACCAATGCCACTTTTTGTTCCACAACAAGCCGCCGATCTGGACCAATTTTTTGTCGGGCTAAAATGGTATGATCAGGTGTGACGTTGTAAGGCAGTGCTCCCTGTGCGAGTTCGCCTGATAACTCAAGCATCTTTGGTCCAAGCGCGCCCAGCATGATTGGTAAGCTTGTAGACTTTTCCAGTTTATGTTGGATCGCATAAATGGCCTCTAGGTACATGCGCATGGCTGCTAGAGGTTTTTCATAAACATGACCTCTCGTTCCTTGAACCATAGGAGCATGTGACACACCCAGGCCTAAAGTGAAACGTCCGCCAGAAATCTCATTAAGAGTCCGCACTCCATTTCCTGCAGCAGCTGGATCTCGTGCGTAAATGTTTGCAATGGAAGAACCTACGTTCATCCGTTCTAACCTATGGAGTAATGCAGCACCAATCACCATTGATTCAGAAACGGCTGACTCAGGATACCAGAATGTATCGTAATTTAGCTCTTCAGCTTTTTTTGCGATGGTAAACCCATTCTCGTAACCTAGTCGATCTAGGGACTGCCAAACACCAAGCTGAGAAGAAAGCATTAGGAAACTCCATTTAAAAACCAGTCGAGTGTGCTCGAGGCTTCATCTTGAGGGAAGACGTGAGAGCGGTCGGTAAGTTCTACGAAAGTTATGTCCGCACCGCTAGCACGAAAACATTCTTTTGCCTGGTGGGCAAGTTCTATAGGGAACATCCAGTCTCTGGTCCCGTGAACAATTCTGATTGGTAAGTGCTGCAGCCGGTCACTTGATATAAATTCAAGAAGCATGGGGTGAAAACTCGCGGAAAATGGAGCAAGGTGGGTGGCACAGCTGTTATTGAAAAGCCCTGATACGTAACAGAACGTTCCTCCATCGCTCATTCCTGTCATTAGAACTTTCTTACGATCAAGATTTTGGTGCTTCTCTACTTCCTCGAGTGCACGGTCCAGGGTTGAGCTATCTAAGTCTTCCCCCGCTATTGCCCAAGTTTTGTCTCTTGCGTTTGGAGCTATCAATACGGTGCCTAAAGCACGGGCAGCAGGAAGCCAGCTCCAAATAAAATCTTTGCCGCTACCTTTTCCTCCATGAAGCGCGAGCACCACTGGAGCAGCAACAGCAGGGTCCAAATATTCAGGAATATAGACAGCATACTCCGTTAGATTTTTGCCGTTTTGCATTGAATGTTCTGTGATGCCACCAAGTGGTACGTCTTGGTCAGCCCCTGACTCAATCTTTTCGAGAAGATCTTTAGTTTCTCTATATTCTTGAGGAAGATAATATTGGCTAATTGGTGTTGATATGTCAGCGGCAGGGTAAAGGGTTCGCTCCGCTAATATATGTTCTTTGATGCTACGGTGTGCCTGAAGAAGAGCATCGAACCCATCTAATTTTGCCGCTTCTTTTAGCCCTTTATAAGCATCTAAGGTAGCTATTGATGACTTTTCAATTATGCCTTTGAAGGTTTTAAGTTCGCTTGGCCATTTACGAGACCTAAGAGTGGCAAGCGCAGCTTCCAGAGTTTTTGAATTGTCCCAGATCGCATTGACGATTAAGTCTATCCCGTAGGGCTCGAAACGCTGACGCGCCCACGTCAACGAGTCCATCGCTTGAAGAAGTGGTATCAAGGATGCTGCTATGGTTTCCAGCAGCTCCTCTTTTTTAGTCATTACGATAGAGCGCTATAAATGAGGCCAAGGAATTCATCTGTCTTTTCTGGTTGAAGCCACCGCGAAACCACAACGAGATCGCGCTCTGGGTCTACCCAAATGGAATTACCGCCAGCTCCAACAGCCTGAAATGGACCCTCTGGTGCTCGAGGCATTCGAGCGCGATCAGTATTCAGCCACCATAGCCAGCCATAAACCGGATTGACTTTAGAAGGTGATGTGGCGTTTTCAATGTATCTTTCAGAGATAACTCGTTGACCATCCCATTGACCGTTTCTTGCCATTAGAAGTCCGATGCGAGCTTGATCGCGCGCGGAAATGAACATTCCGCCACCCCAGTGCGCCCCTCCTGAAACCGACTGCATCAGCCTATCGTCAATCTCAATCCAGCTATTGTAATACCCATGCCATTCCCATGTATTGCTCGCGCCAATAGGGTCCATTATTCGCGTTCTGAATATCTCAGGGAGGGGTCGTTTTATAACTTGAAGCGCGGCTAATGCGAGGCGGTTAACCCGAACATCGTTATACTCCCAATAACTTCCTGGAGCATTTAGTGGCCGCGCTTCGCCTTTTTTAGTATTACGCCCCTCTACTGATAGATCACGGTTCCGGTCTACTATATCAGGCTTCCCCCAAAGCTCACCTTCCCACTCACTTGCTAGCTGAAGCATGTTTGTCCAGGTGATAGGAGCATTTTGAATGCTGTCGAAACCACCATCATTGACGAGCTCAGCTATGGGTTGATCTGGATTGCTTATAAGTCCGTCGTCCAAGGCAAGACCTATTGTCATCGAGATACAGGATTTAGCACATGAAAATGTCATGTCTGGGCGGTTGGTATCCCCCCATTCTGCTACAATTTTACCACCAAGAACGATCAATCCTGCTGGACCGCCACGTGGACGAACGTGGCCAATAATTTCATTCCAAGGAGGAGGTTCAAAATGTCCCTGACCAATTACTTGGCTGAGATCGCGAGACCAAGATATTTCGTTTATTTCGGCAAACCGCGAGGCCTCAGAAAATCGTTCTTCTATTTCTGAGGGCCATTTTGATCCAGGAGGTGGAAATATATTCATTTCCTATTCTCAAACATCTCAAAATTTAGCTTTGGAGCAGAGCCAAACCAGATTGGGTAATCTCGGTGATCTCTTAGTTCGTTTTCTGTATTTGGGTGAAGGAGGACTGTGAGGCCCTGACGATTTATGGAAAACCAAGAAACAATTTCTGCTAGTTTTTCGTTGGGGATTATAATCTGAAAGCTGCCAAATGGATGGGGGCCGACAGGCTTGTCATGCATTCGACCGATTTGAAGCTCTGGCATGATGCTTTCAATTTTGTGATAAAGTGCTTCAGCCGTTTTTTTTGTATCTGCTTCAAAGTAAACGTGAATATGCCAATCTTGGATCGTCTCTGTAATAAGGGTATCCATATCTAAATCTTTCAATCTCGGCCAGCTACCACATCACGGATAACAGATAGAGCTAAATCTATTCCGCTGGCATCCACATCTAGGTGTGTCACCGCTCGCATTAAATCTTTAGGACCATAGCCTGCGCCAATCCTGATGCCTTTTTGTAAAAGCTTTTCGGACATTTCATAGTTATCTATGCCAGTTGCGGTAGCGTCAAAAAACACCATATTGGTCTCAGGTTCTTCTGGGTCTACTTCAATACCTGGAATTTGCATAAGGCCTTGTGCAAGACGTTTTGCATTGATGTGATCGTCGGCTAGACGTTCAACATGATTTTGAAGAGCATAAACGCCGGCAGCAGCAATGATGCCTGATTGCCTCATAGCGCCACCAAATTGGTGTTTCCAGCGCCAACTTTCTTCAATAAAATCCCTTGATCCAACAAGCACTGCTCCAACAGGACATCCAAGACCCTTCGACAGGTCAATCCACGCAGAATCACAATTACTTGCGAATTTTTGCGCTGAGGTTCCTGTCGCCTCAACCGCATTTAGTAGACGTGCTCCATCCATGTGCATGGCAAGTCCATGTCGTTTAGACGCCTCAGCAACATCTTTCACTTCATCTAGGGTCCAGCAAGCGCCTCCTCCAAAATTACTTGTTTGTTCAATTGAAACTAATTTTGGCACGGGTCTGTTGTGCTTGTAGGGCTTCATCGCTTGGTCAACGGAAGCGCCGGAAAAAACTCCTCTTCGCCCACCATCAAGCTGAGTGATCATACATCCGGAAAGTGCGGCAGGACCTCCAGCCTCTGCATGTATGGGATGGGCCAGTTGGTCCATAATTACGCTGTCCCCCTGCCGACAATACACGCGATAAGCAATTGCATTGCACATTGTGCCTGAGGGAAGAAACACAGCGCTTTCATGGCCAGTGAGCTCGGCAACCATTTCAATTAGCTTATTAACTGTTGGGTCCTCACCAGCCTGTTCATTCCCCACTTCAGCATTTGCCATTGCTTGGCGCATGGCATTGGTTGGGCGCGTAATCGTGTCACTATAAAGGTCGACGGCTAGTGCGGTCATTCAGGTTTCTCCTGACGGTAGGTCAAAAACAAATTGATAGCAGGGCTTAACTCGTTGCAGTAATTATTGATTTTAGTTCTGGTGTTGGTCCAGATTTAAGTTGATCAAGATCAGGTCTAGGCCTCTGTAATTCCGGAATGCTTGCTACTGCTTGTTGTATAGCGTGGGCTGCACCGAGGACGAACGCATCATCTTTTGCAGGACCAATAACTTGCAGACCAAAGGGCATGCCTTTTTCGTCTAAACCTAATGGTATGGATGCAGCGGGACACGTGGTTAGAGTTATTCCAAACGTTGGAGCTAGCCAAGAAAAGTAGGATTTAAGTTTCTCCCCGTTCATCTTTTCTAGGTAAAGTTGCTCCCAGGGGAAAGGTGATATTGGCGTTGTTGGAGCTATCAAAAGATCAAATTTGTCAAAAAATGCCTCCGTTCGTCTGTAAAGATTAGTTTGTTCAATTTCTGCCGCAGCAACATCTGCCAAGCTCATAGCTGCGCCTTGCTCATAGTTCGCACGAACATTTGGGCCAAGTAGATTAGGGTCTTTTAGATAGGTCTCAGTGTGCCCGGCGACGAAACTCAGTGCTCTCAGAACACTAAAGGTCTTTTCTGCATCACCAAGATCTGGTGTGTCTTCAATACACTCTCTGAAAAGGCCTTTGATTTTGTGGATTTTGCTGCGAAAAGTTTTCCCATAAGCTTCGTCTATATCAGCAAAGCCTAAGTCCGTGGACCAAGCAACGCTTAAACTACCAAGGTCAACCTGAAGTGGTGTACTTAGATCTCTAGGATCGAGAGCTAAACTTAGTGGATCGCGGGCGTCATCAGCAGTTTGCATAGCAATTAGCATACAAATGTCTTCAATCGATCGTCCCATCGGACCGTCAACACTTAACGGCGACCAGCCCTGCACTCGTTTTTGCGTTGGTACGAGGCCCGGTGTTGGTCGAAAACCTGACACACCACAATAAGCCGCTGGAATACGAAGGGATCCACCCATGTCTGAGCCTGTTGCAAGAGGCATCATCCCACATGCTAGGGCTACTGCTGATCCACCTGATGACCCACCAGCGTTAAGAAGTGGATTAAAAGGGTTGCCCGTTGCCCCCCACACCTGATTTCGTGTATTCGCTCCTGCCCCGAATTCAGGCGTGTTAGTTTTGCAAAAGACAATTCCACCAGCGCTTTTTATACGGGCAACCATTATATCGTCTTCATCGGGAACGTGGTCTTTGTATTGAGGTGACCCGTAGGTTGTCCTTAGTCCCGCCGTATTTTGAAGATCTTTGATGCCAATAGGTAGGCCGTGTAGCGGAGGGAGGTCATCGCCGCGGAGCACCATTCTTTCGGCCTCGACTGCCGCTACTCTTGCGCGATCAAAATCGCGAGCGCAGATGGCATTAACTGCTGGATCGATTTGATCGATACGCTCAATACAAGCTTCCAATAATTCAACTGGCGAAATTTCTTTTGTTCCGATCCGACGCCGAGCTTCTTTAGCCGATAAATCATTTAAGCTGTCATCAGTCATCATGCATCTCTCGTTTGTTAGCTTTTTATTATTGGTCGCGTGTTTGAGCTTCAACGGAAGCAATCGCTGTCATGTTCAAGACCGTTCGTGCTGTAGCAGATGGGGTTAACACGTGAGCTGGCTGTGCAACACCCAAGAGAATTGGTCCAATATGCAAACCATCAGCCGCGCGTTTAGCAAAATTAAAAGCAATGTTGGCAGCGTCTAGTGTTGGCATAATTAAAAGGTTGGCAGCCCCCTCTAATTTCGCCGATGGTAAAATGCGCTTGCGAATTTCCTCATCAATCGCTGCATCGGCGTGCATTTCGCCCTCGACCTCAAAGTCAAGTTTCATTTCTTTTAAAACAGTCATTGCTTTCTGCATTTTTGAAGCAGACTCACTGTCACGACCACCAAAATTAGAATGTGAAACTAATGCTACCTTTGGAGTCATTCCAAAGCGCGCTAGCTCGCTGGCTGCAAGTAATGTCATCCGAACAATATCATCTGAAGAGGGATCATTATTTACATAGGTGTCGCATATGAAATAAGCGCCTGATGGCATTATCAGGCCGCTCATTGCGGCGAGCTGCTGCGTACCAGGTGCTTTACCTATTACCGCATCAATCAAGTTTAGTTGCTGCGCATAGGCACCATTTAATCCGCAAATCATCGCATCGGCATCACCACGTCTGACCGCAATAGCAGCTATAGCAGTTGGATCAGATCTAATAGCAAGCCTAGCAGCGTCTGGTGTTACACCCCTTCTGCCCATTAAATTGTGGTATGTTTCCCAATAATCTCGATAACGATCATCGTGCTCTGGATTGATTAATTCAAAGTCTTCTCCAGCACGAATACGAAGTCCTAATCGAGTTAACCTAGATTCTACTACGCGAGGCCTTCCAATCAGAATTGGTTTTGCAACGCCTTCATCAATTGCAGCCTGTGCTGCGCGCAAAACGCGTTCATCCTCGCCTTCAGCAAATATTACTCGTTTAGGTACTTCTCTTGCTCTCTCAAATACTGGTTTCATGATTAAGCCAGAGCGGAACACAAATGAATTTAACCTTGCCTCGTATGCCTCCCAATCCTCAATTGGGCGTCTGGCTACACCGGTCTCACATGCAGCTTTAGCAACCGCTGGTGCTATTTTTAGAATTAAGCGCGGATCGAAAGGCTTTGGGATGATATAATTTTGTCCGAAGGATAATTGCTCTCCCCCATAAGCGGCCTGAACATCTTCAGACTGTTCTGCCATGGCTAGATCCGCGATTGCTCTGACGGCAGCCAGCTTCATTTCTTCGTTAATCTCTGTGGCGCCTACGTCCAAAGCCCCTCTGAAGATAAAGGGGAAGCACAAAACATTGTTAACCTGGTTAGGGTAGTCGGAACGGCCGGTCGCAACCATGGCATCAGACCTTACTTGGTGGACTGTTGCAGGATCAATTTCTGGATTTGGATTGGCCAATGCAAGAATTAATGGATCAGCCGCCATCTCTTCAACCATTTCAGCCTTCAGAACGCCTTTTGCCGATAGGCCTAAGAAAACATCTGTGTTTGGTATTACTTCGGCTAATGTACGCTTGTTAGTAGGTTGCGCGTAAGCAGATTTCCATTCGTCCATTTCTTGCTGGCGACCTTCAAACACCACCCCAGCTATATCAGTTACCCAAATGTTTTCCTTCTTGATGCCAAGTTTCACAAGTAAGTTGAGGCAAGCGATAGCTGCCGCACCGGCACCAGAAGTCACTAATTTAACCTGACCAGGATCTTTCCCAACGAGGCGCAGGCCGTTCAAAATCGCTGCTGCGACTATGATAGCGGTGCCGTGTTGATCATCATGGAATACAGGGATCGACATGCGGCGACGAAGTTCTTGTTCAATAATAAAGCACTCAGGGGCTTTAATGTCCTCTAAGTTAATGCCACCGAAGGTGGGCTCAAGTGCGGCTACAACATCACAAAATCGCTCTGGATCGTTAGCATCCACCTCTATGTCAAATACGTCGATCCCGGCGAATTTCTTAAAAAGAACGGCTTTACCTTCCATAACGGGTTTAGATGCGAGTGGGCCAATTGCACCGAGCCCAAGTACAGCTGTACCGTTGGATACCACACCTACTAAATTGCCCCTGCTGGTAAGGTTTGCTGCCTCTTCAGGATTATCCAAGATAGCTTCGCAAGCGGCAGCCACTCCGGGAGAATAGGCAAGAGCTAGATCGCGTTGTGTTCCAAGCGGCTTTGTTGCTTGGATAGATAGTTTTCCCGCTGGAGCGCGCCGGTGATATGCAAGTGCGGCAGCTTTTAATGCATCGACCATGCTGCGTAAAACTCCATTGTCCTGGTTGCTTGAGTTAAAAGATTCATTTGTTAAATCGAATTTAAGCTTTAATCCCGCTCACTATTTATTTCTAGCGGCAAAGAATGCATTGATGAATGCCTGTGGTTCTCCATTGGCGAAGGCGGCTTGTTGACCAAGTACGCCCGACCGAAAAGCCTCATCGAAGCCTTTGAGTGCTACCTCTCGAAATCTTTGCTTGGTTCTCAGCCACGCTGTTGGCATCTTGTTTGAAAGATGAAGGGCAACTTCTGTAGCGGTTTCAATTACCTGTTCAGGCGCCACGACCCGATTTAGGATGCCATAACGTTGAGCCTCTTCAGCATCCATCATCCGGCCAGTCATAGATAATTCTTGATTGAGCGACCAGGGTAGATGGAGGCTCATCCAATAGGATCCCATTACACTCGGGATCCCTGCATTAATCTCGGGCTGCCCAAGTTTGACTCCATGGTGAGCAACGCGAAGATCTGAAACGAGGGCAATTTGGAAGCCGCCGCCAGTTGCAACACCATTTAACGCGGAAATGATGGGTTTATTGGTAAGTAGAATTTGTTTGTAGACATTGCAGATCAGCCCAAACCAGACCTCAATGTCTTCTACCTTAATTAGTTTCGCTTCCTCTAGGTCAACGCCGGCGCAAAATGCTCTGTCCCCGGCCCCAGTCAGCACTATGCCTTTTATTTCCGGATCTGAGTCTAATTCGATCAGTGCTTCGGCGGCGGCTTTGGCTAGATCACGGCTGATAGCATTTAAGGAATTGGGGCGGTTCAAACGGAGGATTGCTACTTCACCGTTTCTTTCAGTTTCTACAGGGTTCTGCAATGTCAATTTACTCTGGGAACGGCAGAGGTTCACCGTCTGGTAAAGGTACGGCAGCGACATTTAAAGTAAGACCAACGAGCGTGTAGTAACCGCAAGCACCAACAATTTCGACAAGTCCCTCTTCGCCAAACATTTCAACTGCCTGGCTAAAGCTTTGGTCAGAAATACGCTTTGTATTTAGTAATTCAGTGGCAAATGCGTAGGCCATGATTTCATCATCGGCAGCATTTTCAGGTTTATTTCCTGTGCGAATAGCTTCCAATGTCTCGGCAGAAACCCCGGCTTCTAAAGCTATTCTTGCGTGAGCAAACCACTCATACTGGGCTCGAATACTCGCTGCAGTTGTGCAAATGACTATCTCGCGTACTCGGTCGTTAAGGCAGGAACGAAACCTTATGTGTGCGCCAAGGTCTTGAGCGATTGCAGCAAACTCAGGGCTGCGAATCCATGCTCCAAAGGGACCCCGTACACCGCCACGAGGCCCATTTTTCACCATCTCTATAACTTCTTTCTGTCTTGGTGAAAGCTCTGCATCAGATGGCAGGGGTAGACGAGTCATTTTAAACGGTCTCCGTTAAAGTAAGGGCAAAGTATTCTGTTAGTTTTGCTTAAAAATGGATTTCATTCTACGGCTTTATGCTTTTCCTGATTAAAAAGCTTTTCTTATTGGCGGTGCAGTAATTAACGAGGGCCATGAACAGGGAACATAAGGAGTTCGCCAATAGCAACATGAGGAGGTTGCTCCAAAGCGAAGATAATTGTTCTTGCCACATCATCTGCCTCAAGCACCGCTGGGAAGCGCTCATAAAATAATGCTGCCTGTTTTGCATCATCATGATATCTCGCTTGGGCAAACCCAGTCCGAACTACTCCAGGGGATACTTCGATAACTCTTATGCCACATCCTTCGTAATCAGCACGAAGCGCGCGTGTAAGTCCGTTAATGGCAAACTTACTGGACACGTAAGCGGCATCATTTGAAATGGCGAAGTGTCCGGAAGTAGAGCCAACGTTAACAATATCACCGCCTCCATGTTCCAGAAAATGTGCAGCAAAGGTCCTGGCAACTCTGATCATACCTATGACATTGACCTCTATAATGCGTGCCAGCTCATCTGGCTCACATTCATCCAGGCGCTCGCGTCCACCTGTGTCATGTCCGGCGTTATTTATAACTGCAGCGATATCCTGCCATGCTTCTGGCAGTGTGGCAGGAATATTTGCAACAGCAGCGCCGTCAGTTACATCCATTGGCCAGGGTAAGAAGTTATTTCCAAGCGTATCAGCCATCGATTCTAACGTTTTAGAACTGCGAGCAGCGCCTACGACCTTTGCTCCACGGGCGACCAACATTTTCGAAACCGAAGCGCCGATACCACTTGAGGCACCAGTTACAAATATAATTCTCTCTTTTAATTCTGTTCCAATCATCAGATGAAAACCGAGTATCCGCCATCAACTGGAATCGATGCCCCAGTGACAAAATCTGAAGCTTGGCTTGCTAGGAATACTGCCGTGCCCGCGTGGTCGTCTGGAACACCCCAGCGTCCTGTTGGAGATCGGCTAAGCACCCGTTCATGCAGACCGGGTACTTGTTGTCTCGCTTGCTGAGTTAGTTCTGTATCGATCCAGCCTGGGAGGACAGCGTTACATTGAATATTGTCCTTAGCCCAAGCACAGGCGAGGGATTTTGTAAGTTGAACAATTCCTCCCTTTGAAGATGCATATGGTGATGAGAAGGCGGCTCCGAACAACGACATCATTGAGCCTATGTTGATAATTTTTCCACCGCCGACCTTTAGCATTTCTGGGTATGCGGCTTGTGAAGTCACGAAAGCACTAGTCAGATTGGTCTCCATAACCAATCGAAATTCTTCTAGGCTAATATCTTGAGGCTGCTTGCGGACCGCCGTACCAGCATTGTTAACCAGAATGTTCAGAGAATTGAACCGTTTGACGGTTTCCTGGACCATGCGGCGACAGGCTTCCGGATCAGTTATATCTACTTCTATGCTGTCTGCCTCAGCACCAAGACTTTGGATTTGTTCCACTGCCGCAGCATTTTTTTTTGTGTTTCTGCCAGCAACCATCACTTGTGCGCCTGCTTCTGCCATTGCCTTGCCAAAAGCCAGGCCAATGCCACCATTGCCGCCCGTAATGAGAGCTACGCTGCCTGAAAGATCAAATAGGCGCATATGTATTCCCCACTCATGTAATTCTTTGAGTGTGGAGTATACACTAATTCCCTGCTGGAGGATTAGGTGCAGGTAAAAACAACGCGACAATTAACGCTACAGCAAGTGGCCCTAATGCTAGGATTTGAAGCATGCTGTCATAATTACCCCAATTGTCTATTGCCCAAGCAAGTGGCAAAGGGCCAATGCTTGCACCAACAATTAGGATCATCTGTCCTGTGCCCTGGATTTCTCCAAGATGCCGCCGGCCAAAATATCGTGGCCATAGGTAGCCAACATAGGTCATAGTGATGGCGTTATTTATGCCAAAGATTACTCCAAAAATGACAGCTGTGGCTGTATCGGAGGTCAGACTTACAGATACCAGCGAAGCCGACTGAATAATTAAGCCAAGAAAGAACATCCATTTTGTGGGAACCGTATCAAGTAGTCGGCCGATAACAGGCATCATCAATGCAGCTGTTACCCCTGTAACCGTGAACATTGCTGCTGCCACATCTTTTTGAAGACCTTGGGATTTCAGGATAGCGGTAAATTCCACATGAAGGGCGGTCATGAGTAAAGACATACAAAACATGCCTGCTACGAGAATGTAAAAAGCAGGCATTTTAAGTGCCTCTGCTTTGGTAAATCCTCCAAGTTTTGGACCGGATGTTTGGGAAGGTGCATTGCTATCGCCGTCAGGCTGAAGCCCAACATCTTCGGGACGGTTGTGTAAAAAAAGGAGGGCAGGGGGCAAGAGAGTCAAAGTCGTGATTATCCCTAAAGCTATCCACGCATCTCGCCAGCCAAGTTCTGCAATTAGCCATTGGGTGAGAGGGGGGTGAATAGCGATAGATATAGGAAAGCCCAGAGCCATTATCCCGAGCGCAAAGCCTCTTTTTCTATCAAACCATTGGGATGTTATGTTTGCACAGTTCATCATAAGGGAGCCTTGGCCAAGAAAGCGCAAGGCTCCAAAGGCGAAAGCCAAATAAAGCCATCCTGTTGCTAAACCTGTTGCCACAGCGGCCAGCCCAACTCCAGGTATTATCAACCAAATCATCCGCGCAGGGCCAAATTTGTCGATTAGCTTTCCCATACGAGGTAATAAAAGGGCAGCTATTAACGTAGCTGATCCGTAGGCTGTCGAAATTTGTGTCCGACTAAGACCAAGCTCTGCCTGCATCGGATCAAAGAAAAGCCCGATAAGATGAGATTGACCTGGGCCAGTCCCAAACATTGCTAGAGCTGCCACGGCTAGTATGGGCCAGCCGTAGAACATTCGGTCTGAGACCGCTCGAAACACAATACTGCGAAGGGAAGTAAAAATGTTGGATACCTTTAAGCGGGGCGAATTATTGTACCGTCGCCGCGTTCAGTAAAGATTTCAAGAAGAATAGCGTGAGGCACTCTTCCGTCTAAAATGACTGATGCCTCTACGCCTTCTTGAACTGCGTCGAGGCAAGTTTCAATTTTTGGGATCATGCCACCTTTAATAACGCCATCTTTAATCATAGAGCGTGCAAGGTCAGCAGAGATATCTTCCAGTCGATTGCCATCTGCATCTAGGACTCCCGCGACATCGGTGAGCATCAAAAGGCGTTTAGCTTTGACTGCTGCTGCAACTGCCCCGGCAGCGGTATCTGCATTAATGTTGTAGGTTGCACCTTCATCGTCGAACCCTATAGGGGCAATCACAGGAACAACACCAGTTTTTGCAAGTTCGATTAGTACGTCACCATTTACTCGCTCCGGATCACCCACGTAGCCTAGGTCAATTACCTTCTCAATATTGCTATCGGTTTCTTTAGCAACATGACTAAGCTTTTTTGCGCGGATTAGGTCAGCGTCTTTTCCGGACATTCCGATTGCACGGCCTCCGGCACGATTTATAGCGGCAACTATACCCTTATTGATTGCGCCAGCTAATACCATTTCCACAACTTCAACCGTAGGCTTATCGGTCACTCGCAAGCCATCAATAAATTCACTCTCTATAGCTAGGCGCTTGAGCATAGCTCCAATTTGAGGGCCACCACCGTGCACAACGATTGGGAACGCACCTATTTGTTTCAGCAATACAATATCGCGCGCGAAGCCATCTGCCAGTGCCTGCTCGCCCATGGCATGGCCACCGTACTTGATCACTATTATTTCACCAGCGTATCGCCGCATAAATGGTAATGCTTCGGACAAGACATCGACGCGCAGATTTCGGTCCTGATTTTCTTTTGACATTGTTCTTCCTATTCTACGAACGCCGATAGGTGCGCTCGTAACTCCGGTAGGCCATCGCCTTTTTCGGAACTCGTAAATACAACCCATGGATGCGCTGCGCGATATTTAGAGGCAGCAGAGATGGTCGCCTTATGAGTAGCCTCGGCCGCCTCAGCTTTCACTTTATCGCGCTTTGTTAGTACTACTTGGAAAGATAGTGCTGCTTCATCCAAAAGTTTCATCATCTCATGGTCACTAGGTTTCAAGCCATGTCTTCCATCAACGAGGAGACAGAGCCTGGATAATTTGGAACGTCCTCTCAAAAAATCTCGGGTGAGATCGGTCCAGTCCTTGATTTTACTTTTAGATGCTCGTGCATATCCATAGCCTGGCAGATCAACAATCCGTAGTCGATTTGCAAGATCAAAGAAGATCAAGCTTTGGGTGCGACCCGGTGTATTTGACGCACGGGCAAGGCCTTTTCGACCTAAGAGAGCGTTGATAAGGCTCGATTTTCCAACATTTGATCTGCCAGCAAAAGCTATTTCAGGAAGATCTGCAGGCGGAAGGTTATCAAGAGCTTTAGCCTCCCATAAGAATGTTGCTTCTCCCTGGAAGAGCTTTCTGCCTAGTTCCTTTGTCTCTGATGTTATGCCGAACATTATATCGGCAGGGGAATCCATCTTTCACGCCCTTCAGTCGCTGCTGCTTTTCTTGGCTGCTTCTGCCCTCGCATGGGCGCGTCGGCCTATTGGAACGCCCTGACGCTTCATAATGAGTGCTTGCTGTGCGATGGAGAGCAGGTTGTTCCACGTCCAGTAGATTACTAGTCCAGCTGCAAAGCTGGCGAGCAGGAATGTGAAAATAATAGGCATAAATGCGAAAATTTTTGCCTGAACCGGATCGGTGGGCTGTGGATTGAGACGTTGCTGGAAGAACATAGTCAAACCCATAGCAAGCGCCCACGCACCAATATTAAAGCCCCCTGGAATAAACACTGACGGATCATAGGGCAGAAGGCCAAATAGATTAAATACACTTGTTGGGTCTGGAGCCGATAGATCCTGGATCCAGCCGAAGAAAGGAGCATGCCTCATTTCAATTGTAACAATAAGCACCTTATAAAGGGCAAAGAATACTGGGATTTGAATCAGAATTGGTAGGCAGCCAGAAGCCGGATTGACCTTCTTTTCCTTGTACAAAGCCATCATTTCCTGATTGAGTTTTGTACGGTCTTCACCGAAGCGCTCACGCAGTTTAACCATCTCTGGTTGCAGCGCTTTCATCTGGCTCATCGATTTGTATGACTTATTCGCCAAGGGGAAGAATGCTAATTTAATCAACACGGTTAGGGCCATTATAGCTAGGCCAAAATTGCCTAGAATGCTGTATAGCCAATCAATGGCATAGAAGAATGGTTTGGTAAGGAAATAAAACCATCCAAAATCGATCGCGAGATCAAAATTCTGAACACCAAGTTTAGCTTCGATATTATCAAGAAGACGCACCTCTTTTGCGCCTCCAAAAAAGCGGTGGGTGAAGGCGGCAGATCCACCTGGAGCCACGCTCACAGCAGACTCGGCTACGTAATCAGTCTGGAAACGATCCAGCCCGCCCTGACTATGGTGCATAAACCTTGCATTGATTGGAGTATTCTGATCTGGGATCACAGCTGCTAGCCAATAAACGTCTGTAATTCCAATCCATCCGCCGGTCGACTTTTCTTCAACCATGCCCTTGGCGCCATCATCCATTAGGTCGCTGTAGTCGACTTCTTTTAAAGATCCACCTAGGACGCCCAAAAGACCTTCATGAAGAACAAATAATTGAGTTACTTTTGGTTTTCCTGTTCGCGAAACAAGTGCATAAGGAGTCAGCGAGACGGGAGAGTTTCCTTGATTCTGAACTGAATCCTCGATGGTGAACATATAGCCATCATCAAGACTGATTTTACGCTCAAAATTTAGTCCTGTGGTTCCTTTCCAGGTCAAAGTAACCGGATTTCCAGGTCGTAGCGGTCCACCGCTTGCTTGCCACAAGCTTTCTGCTGATGGACTAACGCCTTCTCCACCGCCTATCCAACCAAATTCAGCGAAATACGATTTTGGGCTTCCGCTGGGACTCAGCAGGGTGACTGGGGGGCTGTTGCTATCTAGCGTTTCTTTGTAGGTGGACAGGGTAAGGTCATCGATGCGGGCACCTTTTAAGGAGATTGATCCGTGTAGGCGGTTGCTATCTATCTCGAGCCTTGGGGTAGATCGTACTGCTTGTTCGCGGGATACGGAATTAATTAAGTCCTGATTGATTACTGCAGGCGCTTGACCACTGGTACTACTTGCAGAGGGCAATGCCACATCAGATGGAGATTTTGCAGGAGTATCTGATGCAGATGTTTCTGTTGTCTGCACAGTTGGCGTTTTTGGTGGCGGAAAAAGTACGTTCCAGCCAAGCAAAATACCGATAGACAACGCCATCGCTAACAACAGGTTGCGGTCCATCCCTATGTGATCCCAATCGTCAAAAAGTTAAAAGAAGAAAGCTTATTAAAAAATAGATGTTTTAGGGGCGGGGACTGGGTCGTACCCGCTGCTGCTACCTGGTCGGCAGCGCACTAAACGCCGCAAAGCAAGAAGGCAACCTTTTAGGGCCCCATGGGTATCTATAGCTTCCATCGCGTATGCGGAGCAAGTTGGGTGAAAGCGACAGGACATCGGCGTAAACGGAGAGATCCCATATCTGTACAGGATGACCGGGATTTTAGCGATACAGATCAACATTCGTTTCATGATATATTGTCCTCCAGCCGTTTCCCAACCTCTTTGAATGCCCTTCGCAGGTCATTTTTAATTCTATCAAAAGGTACGTTAACGGTCGCTGTCCGGCCAACCAACACATAGTCGCAACCTGGAATTGCTAAATCGGGCGCTAGTTCAGCCGCTGCGGCTTTCAGCCTTCGTCGTGCCCGGTTACGAGCAACGGCATTGCCTACTTTTTTTGAGCAGGTGAAGCCAATACGAACGGTTTGGTCTGGTGTTTCGCTAGGGCGCTGCTTTATGCCTTGCAACCCCACTATTGGACCGCCGGATTTTCTGCCACGGGCAGCCGCAAGAAATTCTCGACGGCGTTTTAGGCGGCCAATAGTAATCGTCCGCCTCATTGCATTTATGCAGAGAGACGCTTGCGGCCCTTCGCTCTTCGGGTGGCTAGAACGCGGCGTCCGCCAACTGTAGCCATGCGCGAGCGAAAACCGTGGCGGCGCTTGCGAACGAGCACGCTGGGCTGGTAAGTGCGCTTCATGGGATCAAACTCCAATATTCTCGGCCGGCTTTATGCTCGAGGACCGGGCGAATTTTCCTGTTAGATAACAGTATCCAATACGAAGCGTGGCTTATAATAGATAGCTGGGGCAGGGGTCAATGTTGTATATATCTCCTAATGCCGCGGTAAAATGTATTTTATTGTGTAAACGTATGTTTTTTTGGTGAAGGTTATAAAGATTGTGAAAAATCACCGGAAAACATCAGAAGCAAATTCCTCTATTGGCCAAGATCTTCCAGCGCAAAGACCGAATTGGAAAAGACTTCTACCAATTGCAGCTTTAATTATGGGTTTTCTGGCCTTTCTGTTCTTTGGCGCTTCGGAGTATTTGAGTCTCAGTGTTTTGGATGAAAAAGCTGCTGAGCTTAGCGAATTTGTAGAGATCAATTTCGGGCTTGCTGTTGCGATTTATTTTGTTAGCTATGTGCTATCAACTGCGTTTTTCTTGCCTGTAGGAACAATACTTACGCTTTCTGGAGGGCTGTTTTTTGGAACCCTTTATGGAGGGATACTTGCTGTTTTTGGAGCAACGATTGGCTCTTCAATCTTATTTATTGCAGCAAGATATGCTTTTTCAGAATTCTTCAATAGTCGATTAGGTAGGCATGCTCCTACCTTTCGTCGGAAGTTAAATCAAAACGCTTTTTTTTACCTCCTTGCACTCCGACTTGTTCCAATTTTCCCATTTGTTGTTGTGAATGTCGTCCCGGCATTGGTTGGTATACCGATAAGAACTTACGTAATTTCTACCTTTATTGGAATAATCCCAGGGACGTTTATCTATGCCGGTATTGGAGCTGGTCTTGCATCTATCTTTTCTGCTGACGGTAAGCCCAACCTGAATGTTTTAGTCCAATGGGAATTCCTGTTGCCGCTCATACTTCTTGCGTGTTTGTCGCTAGTACCAACTCTTTGGAGACCGAGTCGACAAGAAGATTGATATGTATTCTTGACCAACTGGAATATATGCGGATGGTGTTCAGTGCATACTATGTGGAGATGATTTAAAAATGAGTAATGATAGGCCCGAAGGCAAATGGGACCCTGGTCAGTATCTTCGTTATGGTGGTCACCGTCTTCGGCCTGCGATTGAGCTCTTCCAGCGTATCGATTTAGATGAGCCCAGCATCTGTTATGATATTGGTTGTGGTGCTGGCGAAATTGCAATCGCTATGACACAACGCTGGCCCTCAGCGAAAGTAATAGGTCTCGATGCCTCTGCAGAAATGTTGGCCAAGAGTCGTTCTGCCGCTGGTGGAAATAATGTTGAATGGGTTGAAGCCGACATTGTTGGATGGGCTCCGGAAAAACCTGCTGATGTTATTTACTCCAACGCAGCTCTGCATTGGGTAGATGGTCACGACACACTGTTCCCCCATCTTATGCAACAGTTGGCTCCTGGCGGTGTCCTTGCGGTACAAATGCCGCTGTCATGGGGTCAGGCATCCCATCGCCTGCTCCGAGAAGTTCTTGCAAATGGCAATAATGGAGAAGGGTATGGTTCGGCTGAACTTCGACAAGGCGTTGGTCGTAAATGGGTAGACGATGGAGACGTCTATTTTGATCGCCTCCGACCTTATGCAAACCATATAGACATATGGGAGTGTCATTATCTGCAAGAACTTTCCGGAGATGACCCAGTTCTTGAGTGGGTAAAAGGATCGGCCCTCCGCCCAGTCCTTACGGCATTAGGTGAGACCGCAGCGTCTGCCTTCCTAGCTGAATACGGATCAGTTTTGCGCGACGCCTATCCTAAACGGAGTGATGGCGCCACATTGTTCCCATTCGGACGTCTTTTCATGATAGCTCAGCGAAGTTAATGAAGTTTCTGCCGATAAAAGTCGCTTGTGCACTTGGAACTTCAAGATCGTTTGAAGTCCACTAAGCAATCATAAATTTTTATTACCTCGTTTTAGGTATTTGCACGCCAGCCATCTTTTCAAGGGTTGTTGTTAAGGCGGTCAAATCTTGGTCGCGACCAACTTCTGCCATGCACTGCAGGAATAGCGTGCGGATGTTTGTGCCTAGCCACATTGGAGTTTCGTAGGCCTCTGCCTCTCTGCGCCAAAGCTCAAGGTCTTTTTCAATGATATATAAGGCGCCGCCGTAGTCGAAGGTTCTTGAAAGAACGTGATTTGGAATTTTGGTGTCGGTTGCACTATTCCGGCCTGATGACGCATTAATGACTTCCAACATTTGTTCAGGATCTAAGCCCGCCTTTGCCCCTAAAGTCATTGCTTCCAGAGCCACTGATAGGTTTCCGAATGAAATAATATTATTAACCAATTTCATGGTCTGAGCGGCGCCGGGGTTTTCGTTTAGATAAACTAGTTTTCCTGACAGGACTTCTAAGCTGGATTTTAGAGCTTCAAAAGTTTCTTTGTCACCAGAACACATAATGCCAAGTGTCCCTGCTTCTGCGCCTGGAGGGCCCCCAGAAATAGGTGCATCGAGAAAAACTTTTCCAGCCGCCTTCATTCTTTCTGCAACTGCGCGCGAATAGGCGCTGCCAGTTGTTCCCATATTTATAAATGCTTTGGCACGATTGCCTTTATCAGCGCCGTCAATGCCCAGAGCAACATCCTCTGCGGCAGCAAGGGATGGAAGGCAAGCTAGTACGTAGTCTGATTTGTCCGCTGTTTCCCTCGGTGAAGCGGCAACCTCGGCCCCACGCTGTGCTAGTACTGCAGTTCTATTTTCGTCCGTATCACAAACAACTAAATCGTGGCCAGCTTCTATAAGATTGATGGCCATGGGGCGCCCCATTGCTCCAAGGCCAATATATCCAATGCGCATAGGTCAGGCTCCTTTAGATAATTTTCTGATCAACAAAATTTTGAATAGCCTCGGCAGAATATCCAAGCTCTTCAAGAATGGCTTGGTTGTGTTCGCCCAGCTTAGGCGCTCGACCGAACACAGGAGGTGTTTCTGAAAATTGCCATGGTGTACCGTGTACTTTGAGAGTGTCACCAATTTCAGGGTATTCCATTTCAGCAATATAGCCATTGGCAATATTGTCTGCGTCGTTTGAAGCTTCCAATAACGTATTTACTGGCGCCGCGACGATATCTGCTTCCCGCAAAGTTATTAGCATGTCGTCACGTCGGCCTTTTGCAAATAGGCCGCGCAAGGTTTCTAAAATCAGATCTTTCTTGTTTTCATCTACTAGGGCCAGTCCAAGATCACTCGCACCTCTTTGTTCAAGTGTGTCCCAGAAGCCAAGCGCATTCATTGCTGGCTGCCAGTCTTTTGCGTCTAGTTGCAAAACTAACGGCAGTCCATCGATATCATCAAATGTAGCCGCTATGCCTGGACGATTGCGCGTGCCGTTAATTCTTGCACCAGTTATAGGATTTTTGTTGCGCCACATAGTTGTGGTCAGTGTCCATCCCATCAATCGGACAGCACTTCCTGCAAGTGATGTCTCCACTTTCTGACCAATGCCGGTTTCACGAGCATTGATTAGTGCAGCAAGTACACCCCCAAAAGTGAGCATTGCGCACGTTTCATCAGCTACTGACACAACGCCAGTCCGCATGGAGCCGCCTGGTTGGGAGTAAGCTTCGGCGATCCCGGATAGGGCTTGTCCCACTGCGTCCGTACCAGGAAGATTGGCGTGAGGGCCGCGTGTGCCGTAAGCAGATACTGACGCATAAACAAGCTTAGGGTTAATTTTTTTTAAATCTTCATATCCAAAGCCGTTCCGTTCCGCTGCTCCAGGACGGAAATTCTGGCCGAAAATATCTGCTGTTTTGACAAGTTTATGAAGAATTTCCCGAGCCTCTGGTGTCTTCAGATTTAGAGTTAAACTTTTCACGCCGCGGTTATTGGTTTCGAAGAAAGACGAAATTTCGCCATTTTCTCCTTTGATTTCACCAGCCTTTCTAGACGGATCTCCTCCATTGGGGCTCTCAATTTTGATTACTTCTGCACCAAGATCCGCCATTAGCATGTAAGGGACTGTACCAGCCTGAGCAGTTGAGCAGGCAACGACACGGATACCGTTTAAAGGGCCAAGTGATCCCGACATTCCAGGACAATCCTTTCAACTTATTGAAGGGCTAGTTTTATTCAATAATGCAAAGAAATAAGCGTCATGTTTAGCGCAGAGTTTCAGCTCGATTAATGTCCGTCTGGTAATTCTGCCAATTCAATTAAGATATTTCCCGTTGCTTTTGGGTCGATAAAGGCGATGCGGCTTCCTCCATGTCCAGATCTTGGTTCTTTATCCAGCAACGCCACACCTTTTTCTTTTAATTCAGCAAGCGCGCCATCGATATCCTCCACCTCAAAGCAAAGGTGAAAAAGGCTTTGTCCTTTTTCATTGATCCAATCTTGTACTTTTGAGGAAGGGCCGACTGCTTCTAGAAGCTCGATAGATGTCTCACCAATCGGATACATTGCTAGCCGTGTTTCACCAATCTGCTCATCATAATCTTTTTTTAGACCAAAGATGTGCTCTAAGGCTTGGCCCTCTTTTTCCATATCATTGACTGCTATCGCAATGTGTTCAACGCGTTTTATCTTCACGACACTCTCCCTCTGACTTTAATGACAAAGGAAAGCATGGAGTGGGTCGAGTAGCCAGATCGTAGCTTAAATAAAAATATTTCTGTGCCCAACATATTTTGCAAATCATCACAATGTTTGCGCAGTGATTAATTTATTGAAGAAGCCTAAAGGTTTATTATTCTAAACCTTAGGCTCCGGTTGCCATATCAAAACACTGGCAAATTTACCAAATTTCAAAGCCCCAAAAATTAGAGACAAGTAAAGAATTAATTGTGAGCTTTCTCCACCTATTGAGATGCAAACTGCAATAAGACCACCAATCAGCGTTAGAGCAATAGCCAGGGTTCGGGGGCTTTCCTTTGTTGCCTCAAGGGGATAGGCCCAGTTTCGCCATCCCTCTACAAGTGCAACAGCAATTAATACAATCGCAGTTCGCAAATCGAATTCAAAAGCTTCCTTCGCAGCTCCAATCAAATTCTTATCTAAACTGACTACGATAAACCCTACGATGGGCGGAAGAAGAGCCCATTTCAGTGGGCTCTTCGCGTCTGGACCATGACGCTTCATCAAGTATTTCGGCTTGGCAATTCTACCAAACCCGTTCCAATCACTGAGAGCTCATTATCTTGTTGGCGAGCTTCTTGTGAAATTTCGATGAGATGACGTCCATTCTCAATGCGTTTGTCTTTTACAGTCCCACGTATGACCAGGAGATCTCCTTCGGGATTGTGACGGCGAATTTTGCAGGATGCTTTTCGCAAAAAACCATGATCTCCCATCCAATCGGTTAGGTGATGAGTTAACCATGAGCAGCGCTCTGGTCCGTAGTCATAAGCCCCGGGTGTTCCAACTTGTCGAGCGAAATCCTCTTCCCAATGCACACGTTCAGGACAATCTGGAATGTTAAATTTATTTACGATGCCAAGACCAGGATGGGCATCTATTTGTTTCCATGCAATGCGATTAGCGCGAATGTAAAGGCCGCCCCATCCCTGAGCGTATGCAATAAAGCCAGTAACGGTCATAGGGCCTTTGGGCATTGTCGGTAATTCATCACCAACATTTACATCTTCCCAAAATCTCGGCTCTGACCCACGAGGCTTTTCTGCTGCGTAAAGATTGTAGAATTCCTCCAGCTCTTCCTTGGTATATTGACGAACGCCTTTTTCGCGAACTTCGGTGTATTTAACCCCGCGTTCTCTCGCTGCGTCTCGTTCTGTCCTAAAACACCAACTATCAGCTTCAGCCAGCAGCTCATTGCGCTGATTGTAGAAATCGACATGATAGATTTGTTGGATCGCACGGCCGGCAAACTTGGTGTCGTGCGAAATAAGATCCTTGAGATAGGCTTCAGTTCTAATCTCATCGTTTCTGCGTATTGGAGCGTGCCATGACCAGTCAGCGCCCGCCCACATCGCATGAACCCCAGGGAGTCCACCCACGTACCCCGATATAATTCTGCTGGTTGAGAACAGAAAACTAGGGAGCGCTGTGATGCCGCCAAAACGGCTGTTTTCAGCGTATTCAGGATTGCACCAAAGTGGATTGTCATCGCCAATTCCATGAGCGTAGTGACGGATATTGTCTCGGGTTGCCTCATGGCACCATGGCTCTAGGGAGCCAACAATGGGCACGCCAATTCGCCGCTTAAGATCGTTTAAGCCATCATCGGTGATAACAGGGAAAAGATCGCTCATGTATTATTTCTCTTCTAATTTCGAACGTTCTCGGTCTCGGAGAACCTTACGATTGACCTTGCCGGCCGGGGTTTTTGGTAGCTCTTCAACAAATTCAATGAGCCTCGGGTATTCGTGCTGAGAGAGGCGCTCTCTGACCATATTTTGCACCTCATCGACTAGATCTAAGTTATTGCGTTTAGCAACAAGGAAAGCCTTTACTACGTGCCCGCGTGCGGTATCGGGCACCCCAATACAAGCAGCTTCCAATACGTCATCATGTCGAAGGATGGCATCCTCGATTTCAACAGCGCTCATAGTCCAGCCTGCTGAGATGATCACGTCGTCTGCTCGACCGCCATGGAAAAAATAACCATCATTATCCTTGCGCCCAAGATCTTTGGTAGGGAACCAATGGCCTCGCCTCTCGACAACTATCTCACCAGTTTCGTTTGGGTTGGCTTCTGATCCATCCGGACGATGAATACGGACATCCACACCGGGTGGTGGTTTCCCAAGTGAGCCAGGTTTCATCTCAAAATCAATTGCGCCAGGGTAAGAGACCAGTATTACTCCAACTTCCGTGGTGCCATACATGCTTCGAGGATGTTGATTGAGAGTAACCTCACAGAAATTCGCGGTCTCACTATCGATAGGCTCGCCGGTGAAGGTGAGTTTTTCTAGCTTAAGATCTTGAAGTTCCAGTTCCTCCGTATTCATCATCAGCCTGTAATGAGTTGCAGCAGCCGAGAGGTTTGTTGTGCCAAAATCTTTCATGGCCTGAACAAGACGTTTGGGATCGAAGCGGCCGGCGTAAGACATTGTCTCTACACCAAGAGCTAATGGTGCCAGAGTGCCATGCCATAATCCATGTCCCCAAGCGATGGACGAAGGACAGCAAAAACGGTCACCGGGCCGAATGCCAGTGCCATATAATGCAGCAGACATTAAGGTTACTAAACTTCGATGCGTATGGCGGATTGCATCAGGTAGCTCTCGAGTTGTGCCAGACGTATACTGAAAACATGCAAGGTCATCTCCCTTGGTTTCCCATGAGAATTGACTTTTTTGAGCTGCCATTTGCTTTTCAAATTCAGGCCCAGTTACCCATAGTTTTAGATTTGAAAAGCCTTTCGCTATCGGCATTTTCTCAGAGTTAGTGAGTAAAGCAGCTGGTTTACAATCTTCAATCCGAAGCTTCAGTCCATCTTCCCCAAATAATGTAAATAGAGGGACTGCAATGCAGCCAGCTTTCATGCAACCAAAGAGGGCAACATAGTAGGCTTCCTCTGGCTCTAGCATGATGGCTACACGCTCGCCCGACTTGATCCCTTCTGTTTTCAGAAGGTTTGCAAACTGATTAGAACGCTCAGCTAATTGCTGAAATGTAAGGGCGTCATTGCGACCATCAGCATGAACTATGCGAACAGCTACTCTCTCTGATGAAGTTGCATGTCTATCAACACATTCATGAGCAATGTTGAAGCATTCTCTATTCCCGTCAAACAGGTCCCATAGTCGTTCAGGTTTGAAATGCAAATGAGCATCGCTGTAGGTTGTGAAGTCCGTTAGCCTTACCAAGGACTGATCCATTCTGCCTGTTGTCGTGCGATTAGTTTCTATCTTTGGGTTTTTGCTAGACAGGAATTCCGAGGAGTACGTCTATCCTACGGCTTTCCAGAACAACTATGCGTTCCTTGAATTTTAGCTCGGTCCCTTCTTCTACCACCCGATCGAGGTATTTCCCTGCAAGGAAGAGGCTCATTTCTCCATCTTGCATTGTTCGAATTACCTGAAAATTAGTTCGTCCTTTGATTTCGCCATTCTCTTTCGTATATCGAGCTCGCGATAGGATGTGACAGTAGGTATGAGGCTCGAAAATATTCGCAGTACGTAGAGCTAATACTCGATCTCTCATCATACCTGCGGTGTTGCAATAAAATATACCCATGGGTAAGCCGGCTTCGTGGTTTTCACGGGTTACAATTTTATAAATTGCATCCTCGGTGAAGTAACCTGGCCACGCTTCAAGCTCGCCATCATCAAGCGTGTGAGTGTAGTCAGCTTGAAAATCATCCAGCCGCTCACGAAGTTCGTCATCTATCACTTTTAGAAGCCCATAATTCTGCGGTAACCGGTCCAGAAGCCGCGAATGGCAGCCTCAGTTGCGCGAGAATTTTCGGAGCTCTCGGCATCTCGACCGCCCATTTCCATAAAGGCGCGCTTATCTTCAGAACCTCTAGCGCCACGTTGCACGAAATTGTTAATGCAACCGTCTTCCATTGAAACAAGGCCAGAAGATCCGGTCAGATTCACCTGCATAACGCGTTTTTCAGTCTCTTCGGGTGTGTCATCCTCATAGCCAACATAGATCCAGAAAAGCTCTGTTTTATCTTGGCCACGCGGCAAATAATGCCGCACGCATAGTGAATTTAGTGTAAAGTGTATGCAGAGATTTGGAAAAAACGCTTGAATAGAATGAGTGATGCCATCATCGAACTCATCCCAAGTATCTAAGAGCTGAGGCCCCTCCAACTTATTTTCATATTGAGCAGAGTGCACCCCAGCCTTTTTATATTCTTCGTCCTCGTTGAAGGTTTTCCGTTTTGCATAAGAAATGTGATGCCACTTGTCTGGTGCGATGATAATGCCGCCATCCATATCAAGGCGGTTTACTTTAAACGTTGTGTAAAATGTGTGGAGCAGCGTTGCATGATAGGCATCGCGAAGATTCTCGGCGTACAACTTCCAGTTATTGTGGATGATTTGGCTCTGTACGCCCAGAGGTTTAAGCTTACGTCCAAGGTTCCGGCGGACGAAGTCCGCCATCGTTTTACCCAGAAAGTCCTCGACTGATGGCGTTTCATCGGAAAAAGTTCCGAAAACCATTCCGCAGAAAACTTCCACCCTTACCGGTTGTAACCGATGCTGGGCCATGTCGAAGTCATCAGGCATGCCGCCCTTGCCGCCAACACCGTTTTTGAAGGCAAGGCCAATGAGTTTGCCGTCTAATCCATAATTCCAGGAATGGTATACGCAGGTTAGTGCTTTGGCGTTACCACGTTCTTTTAAGCAAACCAGAGCGCCTTTGTGGGCGCATCTATTGACCATAGCATTTACGGTGCCCTTGCGATCGCGGGTAACAATCACAGGGGTTTCACCGACAAAAGTTGTCTTGAAGTCACCGGGCTCAGCTACATCGAATTCCATGCAAAGGAAATTCCAGACGGGCCCTTTGAAAATTTTCTCTTGTTCTAATTTGTAGATTTCAGGATCGAAAAATAATCGATAAGGAATCCGCGAGATGCCTTCCTCCGGCCAAATGAAGGGTTCGGACAACTCTTCTTGATTTTGCTTGTTTGCCAACATTT
>VMBT01000136.1_pt1 | contig 47502 bp, 52 predicted proteins | sample 4404301 | NCBI WGS metagenome assembly VMBT01 (sample SAMN12238535, study PRJNA552566) | marine metagenome | isolation source: Coastal seawater | place: USA: coastal Georgia, Sapelo Island | collected 2008-08/2009-08 | reverse complement strand
AGAAAATCTTAATGATTTAAAAATAAAATTAGATAGTTTTGAGAAGACAAAAATTGAAGCTACTTCTATTTACAATAATTTCAATAAGTCTGAGCTAATTGAACAAGAAACTCTTTCTATAAATAATCATAAAATCATTGGTTCCTTCAAAAATGAAACCTCTGAAAGCATCACTAAAAATTTCTTACCAAGTCTAGATTCTCATGTGTGGTCAATAAAAAATATGACATTTAAAAATAGAAGTGAGATTTTTAATAATATTGCAGACTATATTGAGAGTAACCACATTGATCTAATATATTTCCTTCAACATGAGGCTGGGAAAATTCTTGAAGATGCTCATGATGAAATTAGGGAGGCAATTGATTTTCTAAGATACTATTCAACGCAAATAGATCAAAACATAGATAGCATACTTCAAGGGCCTACAGGAGAAGAAAATAAGCTTATTTATAATCCTAAAGGGAACTTCTTATGTATTAGCCCATGGAATTTTCCAGTAGCAATTGTAATTGGGCAAATAACTGCTGCATTAGCAGCTGGCAATAGGGTTATTTTAAAACCATCAGAACATACCCCTATTTTGGGTTATTTGGTTGTAAAGATTTTTCATGAAAATGGTATCCCTAAAGATTCCTTATTGTTAGTCCTCGGAGACGGTGTTGTTGGTGATGCCTTGACCAAGAGCAATGCTATCGATGGCGTTGCATTTACAGGCTCAGTTGCCACCGCAAAAAAAATTCAATCTAATCTTAATAAAGCCCAAGAAAAAATTGTTAACCTAGTAGCAGAAACTGGCGGGCAAAATTTTATGCTGGTAGATTCAAGTGCATTGCTAGAACAAGTAACTGATGATGTAATGAGATCTGCATTTAATAGCTCTGGACAAAGATGCTCTGCTCTAAGAGCCTTAATAATTCAAGAAGATATCTATGATGAACTAAAAGATATGCTAATTGGTGCAATGAAGGAATTAAAAATTGGTGATGCATCGAATATTGAAACTGACCTTGGGCCAATCATTTCAAAAAATTCTAAAGATAATCTCACCTCATACATAGATGCTTGTAAAAAAAATGGCTTAAATGTAATCCAACCAAAATCAGCGCCTGATGGTAATTATATTCCTCCAACATTAATTGAGATAAATGATTTGAACGTGCTGACAAATGAACAGTTTGGCCCTATTCTTCACCTAGTAAGAATTAAACAATCTAAAATTGAGAGTATTGCTCAATCAGTTAATGAGCTTGGGTTTGGTTTAACTTTTGGAATACATTCAAGAATAGAATCAAGAATAGAAAAAATTGTGAATGGATTAGAGGTTGGAAATATCTATGTCAATAGAGATATGGTGGGTGCAGTAGTTGGCGTTCAACCGTTTGGTGGTATTGGCTTGTCAGGCTCTGGGTTTAAGGCAGGTGGACCTAATTATCTAAAACAATTTATGAACGAAAAAGTTGTATCTACTAATACAGTTGCTTTTGGTGGCAACACAGACTTATTAAATATTGAAGAAGAATGATTGGGTTCAAGAAAACGCCGACAAGGCTTGTGTTCTCACTATTCTTTATTTCAATAATTTTAATCTTGTTGATTTATCTTGATTATGAAGATTCAGAAATTCCGCAAGAGGAAACAATATATGAGCAAGAATCAGTTTTAACGCCTACCGAAAAAATTACTAATAATATTATTCATAATGTTAAGGATGGAGAAAATATTTCTATAATTTTTGAGAGTTACAAAATTCCCCTCAATACTGCATATAAAATTTTCAGAAAAGATGACAAAGGCTTGTTAACAAAAATTTTGCCAGGCGATCAACTTAAATTTAAATTTGTTGATAACAGTCTTAATAGCATTGAAATTAAAAAAAATAAAATTGATAAAATCATTATTGAGGTAAAAGATGAAATATTAATTTATGAATCTAAGGCAAAGGTTGAGAAATTCATAAATTATCAGAGCGGCAATATTGAAACCTCTTTTTATCAATCTGCTATTGATTCGGGAATACCCGAAAGCATTATTATGGATTTAGCATATATATTTGGCTGGGATATAGATTTTATTTTAGATATTAGAAATGGTGATAGTTTTTATATTGCATACGAAACAAGTATTGCTGAGGGTGAAGTTATAGAGAGTCCTGATATCTTGATTGCTAAGTTTGTAAATCAAACAAACGAATATTTTGCTGTTAGGTATTTTACTAAATCAGGTGATAAAAATTACTATGATCTTGGTGGCAGTAATATGCAAAAAGCATTTTTGAGAGCTCCTTTAGATTTTTCACGAATCAGTTCGCACTTCAACCCTAATAGGAGGCACCCTATCCTTCATACCATAAGGGCTCATAAGGGAACTGATTACGCAGCTGCTACTGGCACTCCTGTACAGGCAACCGGAGATGGAACAATAAGTTTTATTGGAGTGAAAAATGGATGCGGTAATGAAATATTGATCAAACATGCAAATGACTATCGCACTAGATATTGCCATTTAAATAAATTTGCCTCTAAATTAAAAAAAGGCTCTAAAGTAAAGCAAGGTGATACGATTGGATATGTTGGGAGTTCGGGCTTGGCAACAGGCCCTCATTTGCATTATGAATTTATGATTGGAAATAAACATACCGATCCAGTAAGAGTTAAGTTTCCCTCAGCCGAACCGGTACCAGCAAATGAGATTATGAGCTTCAATGAGATTAAAGATAAATACATGTTAGAGTTATCAAAAACTATAGAAAGATTTCAAATAAATGAATAAAAATTCAATATATATAGGCATTATGACTGGAACTAGTTGTGATGGTATAGATATTTCAGCAATATCAGTTGACCCTATATCCTTAAAGGCTCATAAAACTTATTCAATGCCAAAGAAACTTCAAAATAAAATTTTAGAAATTATTACAAATAACCATACCTCTCTTTCTGAGCTAGAAATAATTAATAGAGAACTATCAGAAGTTATCAAAAACAAAATCAGCGTATTTATAAAAGAAAAGAAAATCTCGAAAAAAAGAATCATTGGTATTGGTTTATCTGGCCAAACTGTTAGATATCAAAAGTATAAAAAATCATTTATATCTATGCAGTTAGCAGAACCAAACCTTATTAGCGCCTATTTCAAAATACCAGTTATTTTTGATTTTAGAAACTCTCATATTTCTCATGGAGGCATGGGGGCGCCTCTTGTTAAGGATTTTCATATTGAGGTTGCAGGTAAGGTAATAAATAAATTTGCATTTATAAATTTAGGTGGAATTGCTAATTATTCAGTTAAAAAAGGGGCTTCTTCATGGGGAACAGATACTGGTCCTGCCAATGCATTGATGGATGAATACTGTAAAAATTATCTCAATAAATCTTTCGATAGAGATGGTGCAATAGCCTCAAAAGGTAAAATTCATGAAAAAATAATTGATGAGTTAATGGATCATGCTTTTTTTAAGAAAAAATATCCAAAAACTACAGGCAAAGAAGATTTTAACCTTTCTATTCTCCCAAAAAAATTTCTTAAAAGAGATAAAGAGGACATCCTTGCTACTCTATGCGAATTTACTGCAAAAAGTATCTTTAATGCTCTTAGAAAAAATAATCATTTAGCTTTAAAAAGCTATATAGTGTCTGGGGGTGGGGCTAAAAACAAATATCTCATAGAAAGGCTTAATAGCTACCTTGATAATAAAGTTTTAAGTAGCGAAAAAATTGGTTTACCAGTTGATGCCGTTGAATCAATGGCATTTGCTTGGCTTGCTTATAAGAAGCTTAATAATATTCCAACACTTATAAAAACAAACAATAAAACTGTAAAAGCAGTTATAGGGTCAATTAGTAATTAAATAGTAAAGGATTCACCGCAACCGCAGGTAGTCTTAGCGTTTGGATTGGTGATAACAAACTTTGATCCAGACAGATCTTCTACAAAATCTAATGTTGATCCATATAAATAAGGATAAGATAAAGAGTCAAGAAGAACTTTAAAGTTATCGAATTCGATAATATCATCGTCAAAAGCAACATTATCATCGAACTTAAAGCCATATTGAAAGCCAGAACAGCCCCCTCCTGTAACATATACTCTGAAACTAGGACATTCATTATTAGAAGCCATAACATTTTTTATCCTATCAACAGCTTGATTGGTTAATGTTAATGATTGCATGCTCATATTATTATTCTACCAAAAAGATATTTTATACCTGTCTTATTTTCTTAATAAATATAAAATATATTTATGGATTATTATCTTTGGTTCAAGACCTTTCATATATTCTTTATGTTTGCCTGGTTTGCAGGAATATTTTATCTGCCAAGGATATATGTCAATATTGCAGAAAATACAGATAACTCAACTCGAGAAAGATTAATTTTAATGTCAGAGAGATTGTTAAGGTTTATATTACCTATGGCATTTTTTGCATTATTGTTTGGATTCTTAATGGTTGCTAACGCTTTTGGAGTTGACTCTATATTTAAACAATCATGGCTGCTAACTAAGTTGATAATGGCTATTCTAGTTCTTTTATATCAATGGATGTGTTACCAAATTTTACTCAAAATTAAAAATAATAAATTAAGTTATTCTTCTAAGGCACTCAGGCTATTTAATGAGATTCCGGTATTTTTCTTAATCGTATCGATAGCCGCAGCTGTTTTTAAGTTTTAATGAAAGAAGAATCTTTCTTAGCAATATCTGGATACGATCCATCTGGAGGTGCTGGAGTCATTGCTGATAGTCAGGTCTCATCATATTTTGGTATTCCTTTTTGTTCATTGTTAACGTGTATTTCAAATCAGGACACATCCTCAGTACATACAGTTCAGCCAATGGATAAAAGCTTTATGCTGGATGTTGCTGAAAGAATTAAAGAAGATAGGAATATAAAATATATTAAAATTGGCCTAATTCCTAATGCTGAATTGGTTGAATGCATCATTGATATAATTGAAAGTTTCTTTGATGATGCAAAAATTATCTTAGATCCGGTAATCAAGCCAACAGGCAAAGGCCAGCTTCAAGGTAAAACAGAAGTGAGTGCTTATACAAAATTATTAACAAAAGCTTGGTTGATAACCCCTAATGAATATGAACTTAAAAAGCTCTCACAAAAAGAATCTATTGAAGAAGCTATAGCAACACTTAAAAATAGCAATGTTAAGAATATTCTTTGCACTGGGATAGTTGATGATTCTAATATAACTAATATTTTATATTCTGATATAGAGCATATTTTTACATCAAAACTAATACCAGGTTCATTTAGAGGTACTGGTTGCACTTTTAGTTCAGCAATTACTTGTAAGTTAATTAGTGGTTTAAGTCTGGTTAATTCAATTTCTGATGCAACCAAGTATACTCACCAATGCATCAAGGAATCTAAAGATGCTGGCAGTGGCTCAAGAATATTATGCAGAAACCCTTAAAAGGCATATATGCAGTATGTCCAGAAACAAAGAATTTTATTGATCTGAAAAAAAAGATCACCCAATGCATTGATGCAGGTATCAAACTCTTTCAGATAAGAATTAAATCAATAGATATCTTATTAGAAAATGAATTAGTAATTAAAGACATAATTTCATCAGTGCATGCATCAGACGGCTTAATCCTAATAAATGATTTTTTCCATTTGGTAGATAGGTTTAATTTCGATGGAGTTCACATTGGTCAGAGCGATGGTGATATCTCATTAATTAGAATGATCCTTAAAAATAAATTAATTGGTTTGAGCTGTTATAACTCTCATATGCTTACAAAGAACGTTATAAACGCAGATTATGTTTCTGTTGGAGCTTTCAATACCTCAGTAACAAAAAAAAATATTTCTCTCATCCCGAAGAATTTTTATAAAGAACTTATTAATATTCAAAAACCCTTATGCCTGATTGGAGGGATTAATGATTCTAATTTTAATAAAGCAAATTCATTAAATTTTGATATGATAGCTATCTCCAATGGAATATTTGGATCACAAAATATAAACAAAGTAACAAAATTTTTTGTTAAAAAATTTCAGGAAGTAAATTGAAAACAATTAAAAAATCAATTGAGTTATTTGATGCTGCAAAAAAATTAATGCCAGGTGGTGTTAACTCTCCTGTGAGAGCTTTTAAAAATATTAATGGTAGTCCAATTTTTATTAAAAGTGCTAAAGGAGCGATTCTAAAAGATGTAGATAACAATAAATATATTGATTATATAGGTTCTTGGGGGCCTATGATCATGGGTCATTCAAACCCGCTAATAATTAATGCTGTAAAGAAACAGCTTGAACTTGGTACGAGCTATGGCGCACCAACACAGTTAGAATCTGATCTTGCATTGCTTATTAAAGAAGCAGTTCCTTCAATGCAAAAAATCAGAATGGTTAACTCAGGAACAGAAGCCACAATGAGCGCAATAAGGCTAGCTAGAGGCTATACAGGGAAAAATAAAATCATAAAATTTGATGGTTGTTATCATGGTCACAGTGACTCTCTTTTAATTAAAGCTGGCTCAGGAGTTACTACTTTTGGCTTACCAGATTCTCCTGGAGTTCCAAAAGATCTTGCAAAACATACGCTTAGTTGTGAATTCAATAATGAAGATGCGTTCATAAAATTATATGAAAAGGTAAAAGATGACCTTGCAGGAGTTATTATTGAACCTATTGCAGGAAATATGGGCTTCATTAAATCTCATAAAAATTTTTTAAAGCTTGTAAGATCTAAAACTAAAGAATCCAAATCTGTACTAATCTTTGACGAAGTCATGAGTGGTTTTAGAGTATCGCTAGGTGGCGCTCAAGAAGTATATAAAATCAAGCCTGATCTAACTACTCTTGGAAAAGTTATAGGTGGTGGTCTACCAGTGGGCGCATTTGGAGGATCAAAAAAAATTATGGATTGTCTTGCTCCCGAAGGTCCTGTATATCAGGCTGGTACACTTTCTGGTAACCCGTTAGCTATGGCTGCAGGGAAAACACTTATCTCAGAGCTTATCAAAAGGAATCCATATGAAGATCTTGAAGCTAAATGCAAAAATCTTTTATCAGAAATGAGGAGCATCCTCAAAGGGCATGGCGTCCCCTTTTCATATGATATAAAAGGCGGTATGTTTGGGTTTTTCTTAGCCGATGTCTTGCCCAAAAATTTAAACGATGTATCTAAAATTGATAATGATCTATTTTCATTCTTTATCAAAGAATGTATCAAACGTGGAATATATTTTGCTCCGTCAAAATTTGAAGCTGGATTTATATCAACTAAACATTCAAAAAAACTTATCAATGAAACTATTAAAAAAATAAAGGATATCAACTTTAAGGAATATAAAAATGAAATATGACATTAGTGCAATGGGTAACGCATTGGTTGATACTCAATTTAAAGTAGATCACAGCTTTTTAGATAGGTTCGGTTTAATTGCGGATCAAATGATTATCGCAACCAAAGAACAACAAGACGCAATGCTTTATGAGCTTATGAATATGGGCTCAGAATCGGTATCTGATTGCGGAGGATCTGCTACTAATTCATTGGTGGCTGCATCTTATTTTGGGTCTAACTGTCATCATATATGCAGAATTTCTGATGATAATGATGGAAAGAAATATCTTGAAAGTTTAACAAATGCAAAAATTAAACATGCAGGTTTTACAAAAACTGAAACTAATTTGTCTACTGGTAAGTGCTTAATATTAGTAACTCCAGATGCTGCTAGAACCATGATAAGTGTTCTTGGTGTAAGCGCATCATTATGTGAAGAGGATATTGATATTGAGGTTATAAAAAACTCAGAGCTTTTTTACATAGAAGGTTATATGGTAACAACGGATGATAACTTTGCTGCTGTTTCTAAAGTCTTATCTAACTTAGAAAATTCAAATACCCTAAAAGCCCTATCACTCTCAGATGCTGGGCTAGTTAAAATATTTATGAAAAGGTTTAAGGAAATTGAATTATCAGATTTAGATATAGTTTTTGGCAATAAGGATGAAGCTCTTGCATTCTCTGAATCAGATAATTTTGATGAGGCTTGTAACTATTTTGCAAAACAAAGTTATATGACAATTATTACTTTGGGTGGTGATGGAGCTATTTGTATTAAAAATAATAAGATAATTCGATCAGAAGCAATAAATATAAACCCAGTTGATACCAACGGGGCGGGTGATATGTTTGCAGGAGCATTTATGCATGCATATCTTAAAAAATATGAGTTAAAAAAATGTTTAGACTTTGCAAATTATGCTGCATCAAAAATAGTAGAGACATTCGGCCCCAGGCTTCTAAAGGAAAATTATGAGGAATTAAAAAAATATTTGAAAAAAAACTAGTAAATATTGCCTGTATCTGATATTTTCTCCACCCTAAAAATAAATTTAACCCCTATGCCAGCAAAAAAAGTAACAAAAATCGCAAAAAAAACTAAAAAAGTAACTAAGAAAAACACTCCTGCAACCACTAAAGCTAAAGCAGCTACTAAAAAAACAGTTGCAAAAAAGAAAGTAGCTAAAAAAGTTACCACAAGACCTAAAGCTACAGGGGCAGTTGCTAATAATAAATCAAAAATAGCGCCTTATAAGGCAAAAAAGAATGAAAAATATATGAGTGCTGCAATGAAAAGACACTTCACAGCTGTTTTGCTTAACTGGAAGGAGCACTTAAAAGAAGAAATGAGAAAAACATTTGATCACTTAAAATCAAAAGATGAATCATATGCAGACCCAATAGACAGGGCATCTCAAGAAGAAGAATTTGCATTTGAGCTTAGAACTCGTGACAGAGAAACCAAACTTACTAGAAAAATTAATTTATCACTAGAAAAAATTAAATATGATGAGTTTGGCTGGTGTGAAGATTGTGGTGTAGAAATTGGGGTAAAGCGTCTTGAGGCAAGACCAACTGCTACACTATGTATAGATTGTAAAAGTCTTGATGAAATTAAAGAGAAACAACTTACCGGTTAATACATTAGAGCTTGATTGATAATAGTAAAATAAGCTCCTTTGCCATTCAGGCGATAAAAAAACTAAAAAAAAATAACTATGAGGCATACCTAGTTGGAGGTTGTGTTAGAGACTCTCTTACTGGTATCACCCCAAAAGATTTTGATGTTGCTACCAACGCTACCCCTGATCAGGTAAGAAGAATATTTAAATCTTCAAGGATTATTGGTAGAAGATTTAAATTAGTCCATCTTTATAGTCACAATGAACTTATTGAAATTGCAACTTTTCGTGCTGGAAAAAACTCACTATCAGATGATCAAAATCTTGTAACAGATAATTTAGGAAAAATCATAAGAGATAATGTTTGGGGTAGCATTAATGAAGACTGTCAAAGAAGAGACTTTACTGTAAATGCTCTATATTACTGTCCCATATCAAAAGAGATTAAAGACTTTAATAATGGTTTATTAGATATTCGAAAAAAAAGAATTGTGTCTATTGGAGACCCTTTGCAAAGATTTGAAGAGGATCCTGTTAGATCATTGCGTGCAATAAGATTTAGTACAAAATTAGGCTTTAAACTTGATACGCATATAAAGCATGCTATTTATGATAAAGGACATTTACTTTTTGGGGTTTCAAATGCAAGACTTTTTGATGAAATGTGTAAATTATTTTTACACGGTAGTGCTGAAAAAAATTTCCTGAAGTTACATAAATTTAATCTTCTAAAATATTTAATTCATACAAATCCTGATCAAAGTAATTTTGCTTGGAGTATGATAATTGAAGCATCAAAAAATACTGATACTAGGGTTAAAGAAAAAAAATCTGTAACACCAGGTTTTTTAATGGCTTGTATTCTTTGGCCACATTTAATCAAGATATCATCTAACAAAAGCAGTATAGATATTAGAAAATTTTATAGAAATATAGATTTTGTCCTTAAGGCTCAGCAAAAATACACAGCCATACCTAGATCATCTCAAAGCTATATTAAAGATATCTGGATTTTACAACTCAAACTACAATCTAGAATAAAGAGGCAGCCTTTTAAGTTGGTAAATCATAGAAGGTTTAGAGCAGCTTATGACTTTCTAATTGTCAGAGAAAGAGCATCTGGTGAAAATACATATCTAAGCGACTGGTGGACAAAATTCCAAGTTAACGATGAAGCTTTGAAAAATAGTTTAATAGAGCAAAGAAAAGCTGAGGAAAATAATAAAACATTTGGTTTCTTAGGGGAGTTGAGATAATCTATTTAAATAAATAATAGAAACAATGAATCCAGCTACTTCACAAGAACCAATTCCTAAATATATAGCGGTTGAGGGTCCTATTGGGGTTGGCAAAACCACCTTAGCTAACAAAATAGCTGAAACATTTAATTATGATGCTTTTTTAGAACAACCTACTGAAAATCCTTTCTTAAAAAATTTCTATAAAAATCCTAGACAATCAGCATTAGCCACACAGTTATTTTTCTTATTCCAAAGGGCACAACAAATCCAAGAGATGAAACAGAGAAGCTTATTTGAAACAGTCAGGGTGGCAGATTTTTTAATACAAAAAGATAGGCTCTTTGCTGAAGTTACGTTATCTCAAGAAGAGATGGATCTATATGACAAAGTATATGAGCATGTAACATTGGATGCCCCTACTCCAGATTTAGTTATATATCTTCAAGCTCCTATTGAAACTTTAAAGGAGAGAATTTCAAAAAGAGGTAATATCCATGAGCAATATTTAACACTAGACTACTTAGAAAGATTAAATGATGCTTACTCAAAATTTTTTCTATATTACGAAGATGCACCCCTATTAATAATTAATGCCTCAGATATAAATCTTGAATCAAATGAATCTGACTATGAGAATCTAATTACAAAAATTATGTCCAACCCTAAAGGTAAAAATTTTATCAATCCTCAACCTTCAATAATTTAAAATGCATCAACCAAAGTCTACTAATCCTTACATAGAAAGTATTGATGATTACATTTCAAAATATCAGGAATCTATAGTTAATCCTGATAAGTTTTTTGGAGAGTTGGCACAAAAAGAGCTTTTATGGAAAAGGGAGTTTGATGAAGTTCATAATCATTCTTTTGAGGATACAAAATGGTTTGCTGGTGGGAAAATTAATATCTCAGAAAATTGCATTGATAGACATCTTGAAAAAAATGGCAATAAGATTGCAATAATTTGGGAAGGCGATGATCCTAGCGAGTCAAAAAAAATTACATATAATCAGTTAAGTTCAGAAGTAAATAAATTTGCTAATGTCTTAAAAGAACTTGGTGCTAAGAAGGGCTCCAGGATATGCATTTATATGCCAATGATTCCAGAGGCGGCATATGCAATGCTTGCATGCGCTAGAATTGGAGCTATTCACTCAGTTGTTTTTGGAGGATTCTCTCCTGAATCTCTTAAAGATAGGATATTAGATGCTCAATGTGAAATAGTTATAACTGCAGATGAAGGAATTAGAGGTGGCAAAAAAATACCTTTAAAAGACAATGTTGATTTAGCCTTACAAGGCTGTCCAGATGTAAAGCATAACCTTGTTATAAAAAGAACTAATGGCAGCATACAATGGGATGCCTCTAAGGATGTATGGTATGAGGAATTAGTAAGCAAGGTTTCTGATGAGTGCGCTCCAGAAATAATGGACTCTGAAGACCCGCTTTTTATTTTATATACATCAGGATCAACAGGAAAACCAAAGGGAGTTCTTCATACTACTGCTGGCTATCTTTTAGGCGCTCATATGAGTTTTAAATATCTTTTTGGCATTAGAGATGAAGATATCTATTGGTGTACAGCTGATGTTGGATGGATTACAGGGCATACTTATATTGTCTATGGTCCTCTCTCAAATGGTGCTACCTCAATTATGTTTGAGGGAATTCCTACATACCCTGCTCCATCGAGATGTTGGGAGGTATGTGATAAATATGATGTTTCTATTTTCTACACTGCGCCTACTGCAATTAGAGCTCTCATGGCAAAAGGTGATGAGCCGGTAAACTCAACTAAAAGAGATTCTCTGAGATTATTAGGAACAGTAGGAGAGCCAATAAACCCTGAGGCATGGGACTGGTATTACAAAGTTGTTGGTAAAGAAAGATGTGAAATCATTGATACATGGTGGCAGACTGAAACGGGCTCTGTACTAATATCTCCAATATCAGGAGTAACTCCAACAAAGCCTGGCTCTGCTACTCTTCCTTTTTTTGGGGTCATGCCGTCACTATACGATGAAGAAGGTGTAATTAAAGATGGTGCTACATCAGGTAACTTAGTTATAGAAAATTCTTGGCCTAGCCAAATAAGAACTGTCTATGGCGATCATCAAAGAATGATTGATACGTACTTTTCAATGTATAAAGGTAAATACTTTACTGGTGATGGAGCAAAACGAGACGAAGATGGGTATTACTGGATTACAGGAAGAGTAGATGATGTATTAAATGTTTCAGGACATAGACTTGGAACAGCTGAAATTGAGAGTGCTCTAGTATTACATCCTGAGATTGCAGAAGCTGCTGTTGTAGGATTTGATCATAAAATTAAAGGCCAAGGAATATATGCATTTGTTACTCTGATGAAAGATTCTATATATTCTGATGAATTAGAAAAAAGTCTTGTTGAAATTGTTAATAAAGAGATTGGTCCAATAGCAAAACCAGATTTAATTCAAAATGCGCCCGGGCTACCCAAAACAAGGTCTGGAAAAATTATGAGAAGAATATTAAGAAAAATAGCCGAAGGTGACCTCGATAATTTAGGCGATACTACCACTTTGGCAGAACCTGCTGTAGTTGATTCTCTCAAAGACAACAGGAAGTTTATTGATTAAAAATTTACTCATCTTCTTAATAGCTTTATCTGGATGTTCAACAACCGTAGATGATGAATCTTATTATCCTGATAGCTCTAAAATGATCATTGGGTGTATGCAACAACCTGCAGGACACAGGCCAATTACACATGAAGGAAAAGTTATTGAAAGAAGTAATGATTATTTTGATTGTCTAGAATATCAAGAAAATCAATTTGAAATTAAAAAAATATATAGTGAGAGAAATAAAGAAAAAGAATTAAACCTCAAAATAGAAAAAGAGAAAAAAGTAGATGAGATTGATATTGAAAAATTAGATATAAACTATCCTAAAATAAAAACAAATAATGAGCCTGAAGACGGGGATCAAGACTCTTCTGAATAAATCCACTCGTCTTTATTTTTCAAAACCTTTTTCTCTAACTCTAATTTAATAAGATGGGCTTCTAAACTTGCTTTAGCAATAGGATGAAGGGCAACATCCACATCATCATATACACTTTTAACTAACCTATCTAGATTGGCATGTTTCAATTGAATTATTTTATCGAGCACTTTTTCTTCTCTTTTAAGCCTGTGATTAATGATCCAGTCAATTGCTTCAATAGGCTGATCAATATTACTGCCATGACCAGGCGCAATATATTGAATTTTATATTCTTTTAGTTTTTTTAAAGATTGAATATATTCATGCATATTGCCATCAGGTGGACCTATGACAACAGTGGAGCCGCTCATTATATGGTCTCCAGTAATCAAACAACCTGATTGTTTTATATAAAAGCAAAAATGATTAGAGGCATGACCCGGTGTGTGTATGGCAACAATATTTGAATCTTCAAAATCAAACTCCATTTTATCATCAAAGCTAAAGTCAGGCTTAAAGCTAGTATCTTGATAGTTTGAAAATTTTGCATAATTTCCATATACAGGGATCCCTAATTTATCAGCAATTATCTTTGCCGCCGGAGAATGATCGTTATGCGTATGCGTAACAAAGATTCTATTTAATTTGTTTCCGCCAAGATTAATTAAATTATCAATATGTTCTGATATTGCAGGGCCAGGATCTACTAAAGTAATATCATTTACACCGACTAAATAAGAATTTGTACCATCTCCGGTAAAAACTCCTGGATTGGGGGCTGTAATTTTTCTAACAATGCTGTCTTTAATCATAACTCATGATAACCATCATCATCTGGCATTAAAATATTCCAATTCCCAGCAGAATCTTTATATATTTTTGGCAAAATTGGTTTTATAGCTTCTTCATGTCTATTTTCTAGACAATTAATTAATTCTGTTTCCGTATTACATTCTTTAATAATCTCAAGGTTTTTAATTGTTGGGGGTATCATTGGCATTTCTCCATTTGTTGCTGCATCAATAGCAGCAGAAGGATTAATCCAAAGGCTTTCAGTAAGCTCTCTCTTGTCAAAGGTCGCAATCTGATCAGCCTCAATAATAGTTACAAAGAATCTTGTATCAAATCTTCTTTTTTCAAGCTCTGGTGTAATCCAGTTTGAAAGCTGTCTAAATGAACTTAGATCTAAATATAGATTTTCATTTTCAAGAATATCTAAAATACTTATAGTATTTTTTAAAAGATCTTTTCTATAGAGGCTAAAGCGCTCTTCATTAAGAGAGTTAATTTTAAAATCGTCGCCGTTTTCGTCAGTAGCTAACAAAATCCCAACCTCTTCAAATGTCTCTCTTATGGCAGCAATGATATTAGCAAAAGTAATATCATCAAAAGAATTATTATGACATCTAGATTTTAAATTATTGTTGAAGTCTGCCTCATCAATTTTTCCACCAGGAAAAACATATAAATTTCCAAATGGCGGTCGTGAAGATCTCTTGACCATTAGAACCTCTAATCCAGATGTTTTCTTTCTAAGTATTAAAATTGAGGCTGCTGGTGATATAACTTGGTTTTTCATAAATTTACAATTTGCCTTAGAATACGACATATGATGATTACAAACAACATTAAAGAAGATATAGAAAATGCAGCAGAATGGTTTAAAAAAAATCTAGAGATCCTGCCTTTAGATAAAATTGCTAAGCAAGAAGAAGGAGTTGTTTCGTATAGCCTTTGGGAAGCTGAGCATAAATCATCTAACCTTATTGTTCTTATTCATGGAACAGGAGCTCATAAGAAATGGTGGTACCCTATTGCACCAAGTCTTAGAAAAAACTCAAATGTAATTGCGCTTGATCTCCCTGGAATGGGTGATTCAGATCACAGAGAGAGTTATACGATGAGTAATTTCGGTGATGCAATAACAGATATTATTGAAAAAGAAAAAAGTAACTTAGATGTAGAGAAAATTCTTATTGTAGGACACTCACTTGGAGGCCATTTAGCAGGTTACGTTTCTACAGTTAAAAAAGAGTTAATCCAAGGTTTGATAATTATTGATACTTTTATTAAGCCTCCGGATTATGATTATGAAAAAGCAGGTAATTCTGGGCCACTAAGAATGATTAAATACTATCCAGATAAATTAAGCATACTGAATAGATTTAGATTAATGCCAAAACAAGAATGTAATAATAATTGGTACTTAAGATATATAGCTGAGCACTCTATTAAAGAGGATGCTAAAGGCTGGAGATGGAAATTTGATGATGGTCTTTTTCATAGAATACAAAAATTATGGGGTTTTGAATTTTCATTTGATTGTCCAACATTATTTTTATATGGATCAGAGAGTTTATTAATAAGAGGAGAGATACTTAAACATATTTCAAAAACATATGGTGATAAAATGCATTTAAGAGAAATCAAAGATGCAGGTCATCATGTTCCCCTAGACCAACCACTTGAGCTAATAGGCATAATTAATAACCATATGCTAGAAGTTGAATAATATATGAATTATTTGCTAGCTTCGTTTTTCTTACTTCTCAGCATAAGTCTTTTTTTTAAAAAATATATTCTGAGTATTAGTAATTTTATTTTTAAAAACTATTCGATTAAAAAAATGGGTATTGGCATAGCCCTCTTTGGTATTTTCATTATATATATCTCAACCAATCAAGCTGACTGGAATGAGGTTATGTGGCGACTTACAACCCTGATACTTGGCTTGCTGCTTATTTTAAGAGGTATTCTTATGAGCCTATTGGGAGATAAGTTATATAAGCTGCTTGATGTATTTGAAAGGCATTATTACAAGCTAACAATACCAATCTCTGTAATTCTCATTTCAATTTCAGCTCTTGTTATATCAAGAGATTACCTTGGTGAAATTCCAAATATTGAAGAATGTGTTTCAACAGGAGAAATTGAGATAGTATGCGGTGTTTCAAACCCTGAAGATATGGTCTATTTTGAAAAAGAGCATCTGATACTCATGTCAGAGTTTGGCGGAATCAAACCATATAGTCCCGATAATATAAGCGGCTCTTTTAAATTTTATAATATAAATACCAATAAATTCATTAATGCAAATATCGAATATGGTGCAAATGATTGGGGATCTAAAAATTGCTTTAGAGATAAAAATTCCTTATTTGGGCCCCATGGTATAGATTTAGTAAAACGAGATGATGATATCTATCAGCTTGGTGTTGTTAATCATGTTCCAAATGAATCAATAGAATTTTTTGAAGTTGATTTATCTAAGTTAGAACCAAAATTAGTCTGGAGAGGATGTATTGATGCTCCTGAAACAGCTTACTTCAATGATATAAGTTTTAAAAATCAAGATGAATTTTTTGTAACTCATATGTATAGCCGTTCTATTTCAATACCAAAGTGGATGCTGGCTTCTCTTTTAAAAAGCAACACAGGATATGTTTATTATTGGAATTCAAAAGATTTTCAAAAAGTTAATAAATCAGATGGCGGTCAGCCAAATGGAGTCTTATATGATAAAGATAAAGATATTCTTTATGTTGCATATAACCAAAGTGATGAGATTAGAAGGTTTAACATAAGCAAAGGTGAAGTGGATAGTAATTTTATCCAGTCTCCGGATAATATTACTCTCAAAGATGGTCAGCTACTTCTTACAGCTTTAGATTTTCAGCCTCTTGATGGTTTGAGCTGCCTGGAAACTAATAAAAATTGCTCTCTCCCATTTTCAATTATAAAAATGGATGCGGATTCATTAGAAATACTTAAAAAATATTCATACAAAAAAACATCATTTGGACTACCGACTGTTGCCCTTTTAATAGAAAATAAAATCTTTGTTGGATCATTTCACTCAGATAGAATTGCTTTAATCCAAGAAAGGTAATATGAATATAGCTAAAGAATTTAATTTTAAAGATATTGATATAAGACTGCCTAGCAGAGAAGTTAATGCACATAAAAATGATTGTGGGCGAATTCTTATAGTTGGAGGTGATATAGGCTATGGTGGTGCGGTAATTTTATCCTCAGAGGCTGCCCTTTATTCAGGGGCAGGCATGGTTCATGTGGCTACTCATGAAAAATATATATCTTCTGTAATAATTAGAAATCCTGAAGTCATTGCATCTGCAGTAATTGGAAGACAAGATATAGAATCTTTTTTTGATAATAAAGATACTATTTTAATTGGTCCTGGTATGAAGAGTAGCGCTTGGTCTGAGCAAATCACATATACATTTATTGAAAATATTCAAAAAAATCATTCCATAAACGTTATTGATGCTGGGGCTTTGGGTCTAATTTCGTCATTTAAAGAGGTGCCAAATTTAACTAGTAAAACTATTTTGACACCCCATCCTGGAGAAGCAGCAAATCTCTTAAACACCTCAGTTAAAAATATTCAGGAAAATAGAGCTCAATCCGCAAAAGAAATAAGTCAGAAATATAATTGTGATGTTATTTTAAAAGGAAAAAATACCGTGGTTAATGTTAATGATGAGCAATATATCTGCTCCATTGGTGGCCCTGAATTAGCTTCTGCTGGAACTGGAGATGTTCTAGCCGGGCTTCTCTCAAGTTTATTAGGGCAAGGTTTAAATAATTTGAGAGCAAGCATGTATGCTGTGGCCTTACATGCGCAAGCAGGTATAAATCTTAAAAAGAAATATTGTGAGAGTGGGATTACTGCAACCGCGCTTATTAGTGAAATAAGAGACATATTAAAATGATTTTCCAAAAAACTCTTCGAAATGAAAAAGATACTGATCAATTTGGTATGGAATTAGCTTTAAATTTGAGTAAATTAAGTCTTAATGAGATTGAAATACATTTATCAGGCGACCTTGGAGCTGGCAAAACTCATCTAGCAAGGTCCATCATAAGCAATGCTGGGTGGCAAGGTGTTGTGAAAAGTCCTACATATACATTATGCGAAGAATATGAATTAGATGAATTTCTTTTTTTACATATAGACTTATACAGAACTCTTGAGATTGAGGATATTGATATATTTAATATTGATAGAAAGACTCATAAAAAAAAGATTATTATTATTGAATGGCCTGAAAATCTTTTAAAAAAAAGATCTTATGATATTAAGATTAAATTTAATCACTTGTCCTCTGGAAGAGAAATTGAAATTGAATCAAATATTGAGCAAATGGAAAAATTAATAGATGGTTAAAAAACTTATATTTTTATTTATTTTTGCTTCATCATTAATCACAGCAAACGAGCTAAGCTTCAATGAAGTGGTTCAATTAGAAAATGGCGGTTATAAAATCTCTTTCAATTTAGACAAGGTTGCATACATTAAATCTTATTCATCAAACGATCCCAATAAGATAATTTTAGATGTGCATGATGCTGTTATTGTTAAAAATTTTAATAAAAAATTTAATTTTCCTATTAAAGAAATAAGTATAGCTAATAATGAAAAGATAGCTCGACTAATTGTTGATCTATATGAGCCAGTATTTTGGCAAAAACCAAAACAAGAGAAAATTGATAATCTCATTGAAGTGAGTTTTGATATAGAAAGAAAAAGAAACCTTAAAACAAGCAAGAGGGATGTCATTGTTGCAATTGATGCTGGTCATGGTGGAAAGTATCCAGGTGCTGTTGGGCCTAATAATATCTTAGAAAAAGATGTTACCCTTTTGATTGCCAAAGAGCTTCAAAGAACACTTCAGGATACAGATGGATATGAGGCTGTCATGATAAGAGATGGTGATAATACAATTAGCTTAAATAAAAGGTATCAAGATGCAAGAAAATATGGCGCAGATATCTTTATCTCAATTCATGCTGATGGCTTTAGACTTTCTTCAGTTAAAGGTGCCTCAGTATTTATATGGTCAGAAGAATCCTCAAGCACAATCGCTAGAAATTTATCGGATAAAAAAAGAGAAAAAATTCAGGCAGAAATAAAAAATATTGAGCCCTATGACTTTAATGATGATGAGGCAAGATATAAATATCCTGAAATTTATAAAAATAAGATTAAACAAAGCAGAAACTTAGGAGCAAAAATTCTTGATCAATTAAAAAGGGATCCTTATACGCATATTCATAAAGAAAATGTTGAATACGCTGATTTTAGAGTACTGAAATCAGTTGATATACCATCTGTCCTTGTAGAATCTGGTTTCATTACAAATCCTGAGGATGCTAAGAGGTTAAAAGGCAAACCTGGAAGAAGAATGATAGCAAGGTCTATTTTTCTTGGAATTCATAACTATTTCAAAGATTTTCCTATTGAAGGAACTTTTAGTGAAGACTACATTGGGCATGTAACTTACACAATCCAAAAAGGTGATGTCTTGTCAGAGATTGCCATTAGGTTTGGAGTTACAGTTAATGAGATTTTAGACCTTAATAACATTGATGAAAGATCTTTATATATTGGCCAAAAAATTAAAATAGCAATTTAATAAAAATTATTTGGATCTATGTCTATCATTGCCTTTACTTTTTTTAATGTGCTCCATTTTTCTGATATAAGCAAAAATTTATTTATTTCTTTATGAAGTTGGCTTCTGCTAGAAAATTGTATATAGATAAGATGCTTATACCTTCCTTTTAATTTTGATACTTGAGATGGCATTGGGCCATAAATTGTTTCAAGTTTGAGATTGTCAAAATATTGTCTTGCTTCATTTAAATAAGCAATATTTGATTCTTTTTTTGGTGATGTTGCAAGAATAATTGCGGATGCTGTATATGGTGGCTGATTAAGATTTTTTCTATCATTAATTATTCCTTTCGCAACCTTCATATAGTTGCCATCTCTTAAATTTAAGAGGTTTTTATCATTAGGATACCTGGTTTGGATAATTACCTTGCCATCCTTTATGTTGCGTGATCTGCCAACTCTTCCTGATACCTGAACCATCAGTTGAGATAATTTTTCAGCAGTATTAAAGTCTGGGTTATTAATTAAGGTATCAATATTGAGAATTATACTTAAAGCAACATTAGGAAAGTCATGGCCCTTTGAAAGCATCTGAGTTCCAATTAAAATTGCTGCTTTATCTTTATTGATTTCTGTAATTAAATCGTCAATTGCATCCTTTTTTCTTGTAGTATCATAATCAATCCTAAAAATCTCAGCCTCTTTCACCTCTTCTTGAAGATATTTTTCAATCCTTTGTGTGCCAACTCCAGAAATATTTAAAGAAGACTTAGAGCAGGATGGGCAATTATCTGGAATACCATATTTACTTTCACATCTGTGACAAACAAGTCTCTTTAAGTCTTCATGATAAACAAGATTAGTTTCACATGAGTTGCATGATGCAATCCAATCACATTCTAAGCACTGATAAAATGGCGCATAACCTCTTCTATTGTTAAAAATAAGCACTTGTTTTCCTTGTGCTATAGTTTCTTTGATCAACTCAAGAAGTTCTTCAGAAATCCCATTATTTATCTTTGTTTTATTTGAATCATATAGAAGAATTTTTGGTGGATTAGAGCCATCAAATCTTTTTTTTAGAACTAATTCAATGAATTTATTCTTTGCTATATTATCAATTGTTGTAATTGATGGTGTTGCTGATCCTAAAATTATTGGAACGTTCTCAACCTGCGCTCTTTTGATTGCAAGATCTCTGGCAGAATATCTAAAACCTTCGTTTTGCTTATATGATTCATCATGTTCTTCATCAACAATTATGCTCCCAATTTTCTTAAATGGGAGCATTACAGAAGATCTTGTACCAATAATTATTTTTATATTTCCATTTGCAGATGCCTGCCATGTTTTGTATTTTTGAATTGGGGTCTGTTTTGAGTGATAAACACCAATATCGCCCCTAAACCTTTCTGAAAAAACTTTAATTAGTTGAGGAATAAGGTTAATTTCTGGTACAAGTAGCAATGTGGATTTATCTTCTTCAAGATTTTTTTCTATTATTCTTAAGTAAATTTCGGTCTTTCCTGAGCCAGTTACACCATTAATTACATTAACCTTAAAATCGCTACTATTTTTATAGATCTTAAGAGCATTATTTTGCTCATCAGTTAATTTTGGCTTTTCACCAATAATGGAATAATCATTATCTGATACAGCATAATCTTTGTGCAAATTATTTTTTCTTAAATGATTGGGTAAAAAGCTATGAAAAACCTCACCTATTGGATGGTGATAATATTTTGATGCCCAAATTATGCATTCAAAAGCTTTTGAGCTAAAAGAAGGCAAGTTATCGAGAAGAGCTATAATGTTTTTAGTTTCAATTGATTTATCTTCTTTAACCTCTTCGATTACAATTCCAACTAATTTTCTAGAACCAAATGGCACAAAGACTCTAGATCCTTTTTTTATTTTCTCAGAATAAGAATATTGAAAAGTCTTTCTTATAGGCAGTGGAAGGGCGATATTAAAATAAAAATTTTTCATTTAATTATTGTAATAAAGGGTTTTTTTGATATAGTTTGCATCCAAATTTTATTTTATTATGAAAAAAGATATACATCCTGAATATAAAGAAGTTTTATTCCATGACGTAGGTGCTGATACGTACTTCCTCATTCCTTCAACTCTTAAAACTTCTGAAACAAGAAAATGGGAAGATGGTAACACTTACCCTTATTTTCCTCTTGATATATCTTCCGCTTCTCATCCTTTTTATACTGGCAATCAAAAAATTATTGATACTGGCGGTAGAGTTCAAAAGTTTGAAGAAAGATTTGGTAAAAAATAATTTTACTCAACTCCTGAACTACCAAATCCTTTAATACCCCTCTCACTCTGTTCAAAACTATTAACAATTTCAAATTCTGCTAGCACAAGCGGAATAAAAACCATTTGAGCTATTCTATCCCCAGGCTTAATATCAAAATCTTTATTAGATCTATTCCATAAAGGGACCATTAACTCACCCTGATAATCTGAATCAATAAGGCCTACTAAATTACCAAGAACAATACCATTTTTCGAGCCTAAGCCAGATCTTGGAATAATAATTGCTGCAATATTTTTATCTTCAATATGCATTGCAAAACCCAATGGAATCATCACGGTACTTCCTTGTTTGACTACAATTTTCTCTTTGATACAAGCTCTCACATCCATGCCTGCAGACCCATCAGTTTTATATTCAGGTAAAGGAATATTTGCATTAACAAAGTTATCTAGCTTCTTAAACTTAATTTTCATTTATTAAATCCTTTGGTTTTACAGAAAGTCTAAGTTTACACTTTTCAGGAGCAATTTTGTCCCAATTTGTGTTAAGCGAGAAGCTAGAAAATGAACAGGTAGGATATTTATTGATTCTTGATTGACTCAATTCCTCAAAAACTAAATGTAATGCGGGATTGTGGCCAACAAACATTATTTTTTTGTCTACTTCAGAGCAGCCTCTAATTAAATCAATAAGATAATTATTTGTACAAGAATATATGCCCTCTTTAAATGTAATTTTTGTTTTGCTTGTTGTTATGGAGTCAACAATATAATCAAGCGTTTCCCTTGTTCTGTATGAGGGGGATGAATATATATGATCTACATAAATGCCATTATTTTTAATGTACTTACTAAGATTAAGTGAATCATTGATTCCCCTTGATGTTAAAGGTCTATGGAAATCACCTATGGAACGATCGTCCCAAGATGACTTTGCATGTCTTAATAAATATATTTCTTTCATAATAAATTTAAATTCTTATTGATTAGTTACTAAGTCTTATATAAAATCCCGTTTCTATGAGTAAAGTATGTCAAGTAACTGGGAAAGCGCCTCAATCAGGTAATAACGTTTCTCACGCAAATAATAGAACAAAAAGAAGATTTTTTCCTAATCTTCATACCCATAAGTTTTGGGTTGAATCTGAAAATAGGTTTGTTTCTTTAAAAGTCTCTGCTAAAGGCATGCGAATAATTGACAAGAAAGGTATCAGTCAAGTCCTAAAGGAAATTAGGGCTAGAGGTGAAAAAGTCTAAAAATACTCTGCTTCTTGAGCAAGCTTAACTGCTTCCCTTTGTAATTTTCCTAACCTCTCAACTGGTATTTCATCTTCTTTAAACGTACCCCATTTCTTTATAAGGTCATTAAGTTCAGATCTGGTATTCACCGGAAATTCATAATTTAGTGATGCATAAATATCTTGGGCTTCCTTAGTTGATAAATACTCTAGGAATTTAATTGCATTTAGTTTATTTTTTGAAGATTTGACCACTCCTGCTCCAGTTATATTAACATGTGCTCCCCTGTTCGATTGATTACTCCAAAATATTTCTAGTTGATCATATTTTCCAGTATCAAGGAGTCTCGCTAAATAATAGGTATTAACAATTGTTACATGGCAAGGGCCCTCTGCAACTGCTTTGAGGGCATTTGTATCATTTGAAAAAACAGGTGTTGCAAAGTTATTTACCCAGCCCTTAACAATGCTTTTTGATTGTTCATAGCCCAAATTATCAATCATGCTTGCTAGCAAAGAGCGGTTATAAACTTTACGAGATGTTCTTAAACATAACTTGTTATCCCATTTTTCAGATGCAAGATCTTCAATTGTTGATAAATTTTGAGGGTCAACTTTTTCTTTTGAATATACAATTGTTCTGATCCTTTTTGAAAATCCAAACCACCTCTTTTCACTGTCTCTCAGATAAGAAGGTATATTTTCCTCTAATATCTTCGAATCAATTGGATGAAATATATCCTCTGATGCTGCTTGCCAAAGAGTGCCAGCATCAACTGTCATAAATATATCAGCTTGGGTCATGCCCCCCTCACTCTTAAGCCTTTGGAGCAGTTGTGGCGCATCGCCTGTTAAAAGTTCTATTTTTATACCTGTTTCTAACTCAAAACTTTCTAGCAGTGGCTCTATAAGCTGAGGTTGTCTTGAAGAGTATATTGTGAGGGTATTCTCATCTATTTTTGAGCATGATGAGATTGCAAGAATGATGATTAATAATGATAGCTTTCTCATAATGAGCATATTACATTTAATATTTCCTAAGTGCGAATCCTTCTCATTAAAACTAGACTCTATATTCGCCTAAAGCATGCTTGATAAAAATATTTTTTATGGTGTTTGATTTGTTAAGACCTTTTAGACCTATAGCTCTTATAAAATTTATAGGTCTATATTTATTGCTAAATATTAATAATAGTAAATCCATTGAGCTTCTCATGATTTTATTTAGAGTCTTTCTTCTTAGCTCATAGCTTTTTAAGCCCTCTGAAATAGAATAATTATTTACATTATTAAATGTCTTAATGAGCTCTTCACATAATATATCTGCATCAGCGAGACCAAGATTAATTCCTTGTCCTGCAAGTGGATGTATGGAGTGAGCTGCATCGCCGATAAGAACTGTAAGCCCAGAGATATAATCAAAAAAATGATGGCTGGATAGATTGAAATTCAATACCTCAGATCCAATGTTTATTTTTTGATCTAATTTTTTTTCAAAAAAAGTTATGTTTTCGTTTACAAAATCTTTTGTATTTAATAAAAGTTTAGAGCTGTCTATTGACCAAACTATAGAAAAATTATTTCCCAGTCTATCAACGGGTATTGGCAAAATAGCAAAAATACCATTATCTGAAAAATATTGAATTGCTGTATGCTCATCCAAGTCAATCCTTGCTAAAAATGTTAGAGCAGTTTGATGATAATTTTTAACATCTTTTTTTATATTAGATAAAGATGCAACATTCGAATTTCTGCCTTCGGATCCAATCAATAAACTAGCTGAAATAGGAGAATGATTTTTTATCTCTAAATCTAAATTTGAATTTTTTTGATTGATTTTTGATATCTCAGAATCATAGATAATATTTTTATTGATTTTTGTTTCGATAGCGTGCTGCAAATCGTCAAAAACAACTACCTTGGCAATACTCTTTAACTTAAGTTCATTTGCATTAAAAGTAAGTTTATTTTCATCTTCATCAAAAACATTTATGTTAGTAACGTTTTGATTTTTAATTATGACTCCTTCTTTTTCTAAAAGCTCAATTGAGTTCTTATTTAAGGTTAGAGTTCTTATCTTGTTACTTTTCTCTAAAAGTTGTGGCCTTTTTTCAACAACATAATTCTTTATGTTATGCCTAGATAGTCTTGAGGAAATATAACTGCCAATTATGCCGCCCCCAGATATTATGATTGGAGGTCTCATGTTAAGCCATTAGGGCTTCTATTTCATGCGGGTCTACTGGGACTTTAGATGTAAGATTTTCGTTGCCTTCATTTGTTACCAAGATATCGTCCTCAATTCTCACACCAATACCTTTCCACTTTTCATCAACATTGGCATCTTCACCAATATATATGCCTGGCTCAATAGTTGTGATCATCCCCGCTTTATACTTCATATGATCATCTTCTTCAGTGTAATCGCCTGCATCATGGACATCTAAACCCAGCCAGTGTCCAACTTTATGCATATAGAATTCTTTATGCGCGCCTTTTGACATCAGATCCTCATACTCTCCTTCAAGAATACCAATCTCGATAAGGCCTTTAAGTATTACTTCTTCGGATTTGTGCTGTGCATCCATTATATTATTTCCGATTTTTACTTGATTGATTGATTCTTTATGAGCCTCTAAAACTATTTTATATATTGCTAACTGTTCTTCCGTAAACTTTCCACCAACTGGATAGGTTCTTGTGATGTCAGATGCATACATCTCATACTCACACCCGGCATCGACCAACAAAAGCTTCTGATCCTTTAATTCCTCATCATTCTTAACATAATGCAAAACACATGCATTGGCGCCTCCTGCTACGATTGGCGTGTATGCTGCAAACCTTCCACCATCTTTTGCAAAGTTATAAAGATAAAATGCTTCAAGTTCTTGCTCATTCATTCCTGGCTTAACATGCCTCATTGCCTCGATATGGGCATTTGCTGATATATCACAAGCTTTCTTTATAATATTAATTTCATCTTCATCTTTGATGAGTCTCATATTTCCTATTAAGGATGAGGCATCAATAAGATTTATATTTTGAGCATGTCTGTCTTTAGAGTTTGCTTTTTGTACCCATTTAATAACCTGCTCGTCGAATCCTGCTTTTTTGCCAAAAGCAAAATAAAGTTTTTCAGAACCATGTATAAGATCAGGAAGAATCTCTTCAGTCTCTTGATTGGTAAATGCATGATCAAATAAAAAAGTCTCTACAGCTCCTTTAGGCCCATATCTAAAGCCATCCCAAATTTCTTTAGTTTTATCTTTTTCTGGAACAAAAATAGTGCTTTTAATTTCATTATTTATATTACTAATAAGCATCAAAGATCCTGCCTCAGAAAAGCCTGAAAAATAGTAAAAACTGCTCTCTTGCCTAAATGCAAATGATGAGTCTGAGTTTCTATATACGGTATCAGCACCTGGTATAAGAATGCTGGAGTTTCTTGGAAGTTTTCCAATTAGCTCTTCTCTTCTTTGTTTATAAATATTATGCATAGCTATATTCTACTCTTTTATAAAGTTATCTTTCCAATTTAATAATCTATAATTAAACTATAGATATGAAAGATGATTATATTACTGATTCAAGTGTTCTAGAAGAAAAGCTTGATCTCTTAATAAAAAGATTTAAAGAGCAACAAGGCATAATAGATTCATATGTCCAAAGAGAAAGAGAGTGGAAAAAAGACAAAGTAATACATAAGCAAGAAATTTCAAAGCTAGAAAAGACAATTATTAGGCTTGAAGCTAATGAGTAACATCGTAAAAGTATCCCTTAGAATATCTGGAAGAGATTTAACTCTTGCTTGTCCAGAGAATGAAAAAGATCAATTGATTAAGTCAGCAAAATTATTGAATGCTGAATTAGAGAATATTAAAGATAAAAACAATGCTCTAATTATTGCTGGTTTAGGTCTTGCTAATAAAGTCTTAAATGGAAAAAGTTCATCAGAATCTTCCATATCAAGTGAAAGTGTCGATCTTCAAATCTTGATAGATAAAATTGACTCAATCTTATAAATAACTTCAAGATAATTAATTAATCAATTATACTTAATCCATTCTGGTTCATTGGCTTATGTGTGAGACATTTTGAACTGATAATAATAAATAGGTGATTTTCCACTGCTATTGTTGAGCGGTACCATCTAATGGGAAGCCTGATTTAGCATGATGTTCACCACCTGAGCTTTCAGTTCAGGAAATCGCACATGGCGGTGATCTGGTTTTAATTATGCCTCCGCAATTGATGATAAAAGATAAAATAAGACAATCTATTCTTCAGCGGGGGCCACTTCCAAACAAAAATAAACTAGATTGTATTATTCAAAAAAAATTAATAGATTTTATTAATTTAAATATTTCAAATATTTCAAAAGCGCTACTTTATATGCCATATAAAAATGAAGTTAATCTTGATTTAACTAAGCAATTTTTTAAAAAAAAGGATATATCAATTTATATTCCGAAAATAATTAATAATTCAACAATTGCTTTTAATCTGATGGATGAGCATAATTTTGTAAAAAATAAATATGGCATACCTGAGTCTACTAGTACAGATTTTTTAGAACTATCCTCCTTTGATATTGTTGTTGTTCCTTATGTTGCTATTGACTCATTAGGTGCACGACTTGGATATGGTGGCGGATATTACGACAAAGCTTTTGCAAAATCAGGATGTAAAAAATTAACGCCTTTTGTTTGCGGTTTAGGTTATGATTATCAACAGGTCGATGGAACTTTTGGGGAGATTCACGATCTAAAATTGAAACACGTTTTTACTGAAACTTCGTACTTCATGTACGAATAAAATATAAAAGGATTAGCTTGAAAAATATTTTTTGTTTAATTTTTGCTTCTCTAAGCTTTGCTCTTAATGCTATTAATATTGATGGAAAGCTAGATGATCAAGAATGGTCAAATGCGGAAAAAGTGGATCAATTTTATGAAGTTTTTCCTTTTTCTTTAGAACCCTTTGATAAAAAAACAGAAGCTCTATTGTATGTAAATCAAGAAGGTATATATGTAGGTTTTAAAAACTTCCAAGATATGTCTCTAGCAAAAAAAGTGAAGACATCAAGAGATATGATGACAATTGACTCAGAATCAAATGTTGTTGTGATTGATTTTAATGGGAATGCGCTTGAAGCCTATGAATTCTTAACCACACTTGGTGGAGCATTGATTGATGGGGTATTCCAAAACTCTAACAATGTTAATAGAGATTGGGACGGTAATTGGATAGCAAGTGTATTTGAAGATAAAAATTTTTGGAGCTCAGAAATATTTATTCCATGGGACGTTGTAAATATGTCCCCGGTAGATGGAGAATATAGAAAAATAAGAATAATGTTCGGTCGTTTTTATGCTGAAAGATCTACGTGGGTAAGTAGTGATAAAACATCCTATAGTAGGAATAAATTTCTTACAAAAATTAGTCAAAGAGAAATAAAAAATTATCAAACGAGCAGTATTGATTATTTTCCATATATATCATCAAGCAGTAATTCTATTCAGAATATAAATGAATCAAGAATAGGTATTGATATTTTTTGGAATGCTGGAGATGGCAATCAAATAAATGCAGCATTTAATCCAGATTTTGGTCAAGCTGAAAGTGATGATTTGGTTGTAAATTTCACAGCTGAAGAAACTCTTTTTACAGAGAAAAGAGCTTTTTTTACAGAAAATCAGAGCTTATTTGATATAGCAGATAGAGATAAATTTAGAATCATCAATACAAGAAGAATTGGCGGCAAACCCTCATACATATGCTCTTCATTTATAAATGAAGATGAGTGCGAGACAAGTAAAAAAACATATAGCGATCTTGATTATGCTTTTAGGTATACAAAAAAAACCGGCACAATGGATTATGGGATATTGACTGCTAAAGAGTCTGATGAAAAATTTTCAATGGGCAAAGATTTTCTTGCTTTAAGAGCTAGAAATAAAATTAATAATACAACCATTGGTTACATGTATACTGAAGTAGAAGATAACATCTTTGGCACTAAAGCATATGTTAATGCTGTAGATTTTGATCAATATACTAACGATAAAATAAGACTTTCATCAATTATTTTTTCTTCAAAGAAAGATAATACCTCGGGTTTAGGATTTAAATCTTCTGTTAGGTATAGGCCAAATAAAGATACAAGCTTTCATACAAGCTTGAGATATTTTGATGATGAGTTAGATATAAATGACTTTGGTTATCTTCAAAGGTCAGATTATATTCAACTTAGTTCACGAGGTTCAATTGATAAAAATGACTACGATAAATCATCAAAATTAGCATCGAGAGAGATATCGGCATGGATATCTTATAGTTCAGATACAAATGGGAATTCGAATCCTTTAATGTTAAATCCTCAAATTGAATATAGTTATAAAGATGGATCAAAGCTAAATATTTTTACTACCCTAAAATCCTCTGGAAAAGATACCACCATCACAAGGAAGAATAAGGAATTTCCATTCATAAAACTTAAACATAATATGAGTATAACTATTGATTATGAGGGTTATATAACTAGAAATTTAAGATATGACTATAGGTTTAGTTTTGATAAAAGCCCAAAACAAAATTGGCAGAATTCAAAAGGCTATAAAAAAAGCTTTTATAAGATAGGTACAAATTATTACCTAGATGATTCTATAACCGTTGGTGGAATTATTATTTATAAGAAAGAAAAAGAATGGTTAAGGTGGTTAAATGATAATAATTTCACTTCAAGCTCTCTTATAAGAAAAGAAATATCATTTAATTTGGACTGGTTTATTAAAGACAAGCATGAATTGAGATTAAAAAGTCAGTTTATAGCGCTTGATTCCAATGATCCTATAGGCATTTCATCAAATGGAACAGGATATCTTCAAATAAATGATTTAAATGCTTCATCATTTGAAATAGGACGTTCTGCTCTTCAAATTAGATATAAATATGAAATAGCCCCTTTATCTAATCTTTTTATAATTTATTCAAGAGGTGGTGATACTAATATTGAAGATGAGCAAGATGGTGCTACTAATCTAGTTCAAGATTCATGGCTAAATCCTTCCGATGAAATAATCTCAATTAAGTTGAGGCTTAAATACTAATTATTTTAAAAAATCCTTATATGCTGGATTGCTTGTCTCTTCATGAATTGAAAGTCCAATCTTGTTAAGGTGTTTTAGTAGTGTGTTTTTATTTTTACTATTGTCCTCTATTCCCATTAATACACTTCCATAGGAAGAACCAAGATTTCTGTAATGAAATAAAGAAATATTCCAGTTGCTCCCAAACGACTCTAAGAAACTCAACAAAGCTCCTGGCCTCTCAGGAAATTCAGCTCTAAATATTCTTTCGATAGAATCTGGGTTATGAGATTTAATTCTACCTCCAACCATGTGTCTTAAATGATCATTAGAAATTTGATTGCTCGTTAAATCTTTAAATTTGAATTTATTTTTCTTTAGGTTATTTTTTATTGAGATAAAGTTTTTATCCGATTTTGTTCTTATACCAACTAAAACATGAGCTTTAACTTTATCTGCCTTCCTGTAATTAAATTCAGTAATCAATGATTTTCCAAATAGCTTTGAAAGTTTTAAAAAGCTGCCAGGCTTTTCTGGTATCTCTATGCTTAATATTTTTTCTCTATTCTCGCCAAGCTCAGATCTTTCAACTATAAAACTTAATCTTTGAAAATTTACATTAGCTCCACTGCTAATAGCTAGTAGGTTTTTATTTTTATATTTTACAGAATACTTTTTAAGGCCTGCGACAGCTAAAGCTCCCGCTGGCTCTGAAAGAACTCTAGTATCATCAAAAACATCCTTAACAGCAGCACAAACTTCATCAACGCTTACAGTAATAACTTCATCTACAGTTTCTTTAATAACGTCTAAAGTATTTTTGCCAATCTGTTCCACTGCAACACCATCTGCAAATAAACCAACCTCTTTAAGCCTGGTTCTTTTTCCTTTCTTAATTGCTTCATATAGACATGCTGAATCTTCAACCTCAACACCAATTATTTTTATGGATTTTTTATTCTGTGCAATCCAGGCAGCAACGCCAGCCAAGAGCCCTCCTCCGCCAACAGGAACAAAAACAACATCAAAGTCATTCTTATCATCAAGAATCTCTTTACCTATAGTTCCTTGTCCAGCTATTGTGAGCGGGTCGTCAAAGGGATGGATGAATGATAGTTTCTTCTTCTTTGCTAAACTTGTCGCATGCTTAACGGCTGCATCGTAATTATCGCCATACAATATAATTTTAGCTCCAAAGCTTTTAACTGCCTTAATCTTTATTTCTGGTGTTGTAATTGGCATAACTATTAAACATGAGATTTTTAGTTTTTTGCATGCATTTGCTACACCTTGAGCATGATTCCCAGCAGATGCAGCAATGACCCCTTTTCTCTTCTCTGAATCAGATAAATTAAAAATCTTATTGTAAGCACCTCTATTTTTAAAAGAAAAAACAGGCTGAAGATCTTCTCTTTTTAAAAATATTTTGTTCTTATCCTTTGAGGTAAGGTTTTTAGCAAAAATAATTGGTGTTTTTATTGCAACATCATATACTTTTGCCTCATTAATAAGCTTTAAATATTTCTTTGATTTTAAAAAATGCCCTGTTTTTTTTAATTTTATTCTCAAAATAATATTTCCTATATTTAATTTCTTGTATTATAACTTCATGAACGCTTCAAAAAAAAATGTTGCATTACAAGCAATTGATCTATTAAAGACTAAATTATATCCGGAAATGATATTAGGCATTGGAACTGGATCAACTGTTAATGCTTTTATTGATAATATTGATCAGATAGCTAATTATTTTTCAGCAGCAGTTTCAAGTTCAAATGCATCCACTTCCCTTCTTAGAGACAAAGGAATTAATGTGCTTGATTTAAATGATGTAAACGAAATACATTTTTATATTGATGGTGCAGATGAAGTTGATCCAAATAACTTTCTTATTAAAGGTGGTGGTGGTGCACATACCAAAGAGAAGATTATTGCATCAGCATCTAATGAGTTTATTTGTTTAGTAGATGAGTCAAAAAGAGTTTCTGAGCTAGGGTCCTTTCCTTTGCCAATTGAAGTTCTGCCGATGAGTAGAAGCCTTGTATCAAGAACAATTGTGTCTATGGGTGGCGTTCCAATATATAGAAACGGATTTATAACGGATCATCAAAACCATATCATTGATGTTACTGGATTGGATTTTAGTGATCCGAGCGATCTTGAAAAAAAATTGAATGCAATTCCGGGTGTTGTTGATAATGGAGTGTTTGCAAGAAACAAGCCCGATTTAGTAATTTTTCCTAAAGATTAGGATTCTAAAAAATATTCTATTTTTTGTACAAGCTCTTTTGACTCTGGCTTAACTTTCTTATCAAAGTAAATAACTTTATTAGCATCTCTTGATATCAAAAATTTATTGAAATTCCAAGATGGCTCTCTACCAGTTTCTTTCTTCAGTTTTTTATAGAATGGATGTGCTTTTTTACCTCTGACCTTTGTTGTGGCATACATTGGAAAATCAACACCATACTCAGTTGAACAAAATTCCGCAACATCACTTTCATTTTTATACTCTTGCATAAAATCTCTTGAAGGTATGCCAATTACAACAAGCCCAGAATCTTTATAATTGTCATAAAGTGACTGCAAACCTTCATATTGATATGTATAACCACATCTGCTTGCTACGTTAACAACAAGAATTACATTATCTTCATATTCACAGAGGTTTTGAGTATTAGATGAATCTAGGACTCTCATCTCATTATCAAGTAAATCTGGGCACGCATGAGATTGAAAGCTAATACAAGCAAATAAAATAAAAATGAATTTTTTCATAACTTTTATTATATAACTATTCAAACAATTGGTGTTATTGCAATAACTGAAACAATGAATAAGCTAATTAGCGTAAAAACTTCAAAAAAATCTCTAATTTTGTTCATAAATAACCTTTTATTAAAAAATCGGAGGGCTTACGCCCTCCTAATATTCAGAGGAGTCAGCTAATTATTAGGGGGAGAGAAGAAGCTGACATGTATTATTATGCATATTTATAATTAATTATCAATAGTATTTATAAAATAATTAAAATATTTGTTAAATTATTAGCAAATCATTGATTATTTTATTTCTGCAATTGTGTATATAATTGAATGCTAAGTTTAAGGAGAGAAATATATGAAAGGCACGGTTCACTATGAATTAAAAGATAATGTTGCGGTTTTGACCGTAGATAATCCACCTGTAAATCCATTAAGCGAGGGTGTAAGGAATGGATTATATGAAGGAATGGAAAAGGCTCTTACAGATGATTCGGTTATTGGCGTTGTTATAACAGGTAATGGACGAGCATTCATAGCAGGCGCAGATATTTCAGAATTTGGTGGTAAGCCTGAAGGTCATTCACTTAACGATGTTTTTAATAAAATTGAAACAAGTGTTAAGCCAGTTGTTGCTGCAATGAATGGTTTGGCATTAGGAGGAGGCTTAGAAACAGCTTTAGTATGCAATTATAGGATTGCAAGTCCTAGCGCATTTGTTGGATTGCCTGAAGTGAACTTGGGACTATTACCAGGAGCTGGAGGAACTCAAAGACTTCCAAGGCTTGTAGGTCCTGCAGAAGCCATGAAAATGATGATAACTGGCTCACATATACCAGCTAATAAAGCCCTAAAGCTTGGTGTTGTTGATGACTTATCAGATGATGTCGTAAAAAGCTCTATTGAATTTATTCAATCAGTTAAAAATGTTCAGAATCACCCTCAAATAAGAAATATTGATAAAAATATCATCGAATTTAGGGGTAATGATGATGTTTTTAATGAAATGAAGCAATTTGCTGCAAAAATAAGAAAAGGTCAGTTTGCGCCTGGGCAGATAATTAAATGCGTTGAATCTGCAGTTAATGAAACTGATTTTGATAATGGGCTAAAAAAAGAAGGCGAGCTTTTTCTTGAATGTCTGATGCACCCTCAAAGAGAAGCAATGATTCATATATTCTTCGGAGAAAGAGCTGCTGCAAAAATAGATGATGTTCCTAGGGAAACTCAAAAACAGGAAATAAAAAAAGCAGCAGTTATAGGATCTGGAACAATGGGTGGTGGTATTGCTATGTGCTTTGCTAATGCTGGTATTCCAGTTCACATATTAGATCAAGACGAGGATAACCTTAAAAGAGGTATTGGTGTAATAAATAAAAACTATGAGATGATGGTTGAGAGAGGAAGGCTTAAACCCGAAGCTAAGGAATTTGTAACTGGTTTAATTACATCCAGCTTAAATTATGATGATATTCATGACGTAGATATAGTTGTGGAAGCGGTGTATGAAAATATTGACCTTAAAAAGAAAATATTTGAGCAACTTGATGAGGTAACAAAGCCTGAAACTATACTTGCAACTAATACATCTGGATTAGATGTTGATGGCATTGCATCAGTTACAAATAGGCCTGAGAAGGTAGTGGGTACTCACTTCTTTAGCCCTGCAAATATTATGCGTCTACTAGAAGTTGTAAGAGGAAATGAATCGTCAAATGAAACTCTTGCAACAATTATGGACTTAGGCAAGAAGCTAAAAAAGGCATCAGTGGTTTCACTAAATGCGCCTGGTTTTATAGGTAATAGAATGTTATTTGGTTACTCAAACCAAGCAAATATGCTTTTACTTGAAGGAGCGCTTCCCCATGAAATTGATGGAGCATTAGAAGCTTTTGGAATGAATATGGGGCCATTTAGAATGTTTGATTTGGTTGGACTTGATTTAGGTTGGAGAGCAAGAAAACTTGGTAAACTTGAAACTCCCCTACAAGCGAAAATTTCAGATGCTCTTTGTGATCAAGACAGATTTGGTCAAAAGAATGGTAAAGGTTTTTATAACTATGTTGAAGGCTCTAGAGCTCCTCATCCAGCTCCAGAAAATGAAGAATTATATATTAAAGTTTCTGAAGAAAATAATATAGAAAGAAGGCAAATATCAGAAGATGAAATAGTTGAAAGATGTATGCTAGGTTTAGTTAATGAAGGAACTAGAATTTTATCTGAAGGTGTTGCGCAAAGAGCTGCGGACATAGATATTGTATATATTAATGGATATGGGTTCCCAATTTGGAGAGGTGGACCTATGCATTATGCAAATTCAATGGGTTTAGACAAAATTGTTGATAGATTAGACTATTATTTTGAAAAAACACAATCTGATGTCTTTAGAGCATCTGAATTTCTTAGAAATTTAGCAAATAATGGTCAAAAATTAGGAAATGCTCCTGAATTAGGTGATAGAGAGCCTAAAAAATCATTTAATGTTGTAAATGCCGGAGATTTATAAGTTTTTAAACAGAAATATAGACTTCTGTCCCTATATTGACATAATTATATAAGTCTATTACATCATTATTTAACATTCTAATGCACCCATGTGAAGCCTTTTCACCTATAAGGCCTTCTTCATGCGTGCCATGAATGTAAATATATCTGGAATAGGAATCAACACCCTTTCCTTTATTTTTTCCTTCTTCAAGGCCATCAAGCCATAGTATTCTACTAGTAATATGATCATCTTTTGTTTTATTTCTTGAATTTTCAATATTAACAGTTCTTTTAGTATTAATCCTTGATATAAATAATGTGTTTATCGGAACATCTGTTCCTATTTTTTCTTTAATTACATGCAATCCCAGGGGTGTCATGTTAGAGTTTTCTGTTGAGCCTTCGCCATATTTTGATGATGAAATAGGATAGCTTTTAATAAGGTCGTCATTTTGCTTCAAATAGAGCCTTTGTTGAGAAATATCAATATCTATTTTATATGTCATAGCTGATATGTTAACAGCTGAAAATAATAATATAATAATAAACTTATGCATTCTTGAGCTTTCTATAGATAGCTAATAATACCAATATACACGAAATTAAATAAAATAATATATAGCCATATAAACTATAAAATGTTCTGTCCTCAATCAATTGCACATGCCCTTCTAGAATTTGTTTTGAATTTTTATCTGATAATGAAACAATTGTTCCTTTATTGCTAATTATAGCTGAGTAACCATTATTTGTTGCTCTTATAGTCCATTTATTATTTTCTATTGATCTAATTCTAGCAATATTTAAATGTTGATACGGCCCAATTGAATCCCCAAACCAAGTATCATTACTAATATTTACTATTAAATTAGAACTTTTGACCCTTTTTCTTACTGTATTAGCAAATACTGCGTCATAGCATATTAATGTAGCTAAATTCATATCATTAATTGTTAATAAATTTTGGTTATTGCTACCTTTGGAGATATTTGACATTGGAAGCCTAAAGAATGGTACTAAATCACGAATTTTGTCTGAAATTGGTAAATATTCACCAAATAATACTAGATGCTGCTTATTGTACTCATCTAAAGTATGAAAATTAACAAGTGAATTATAAAAATTACCATCTTTGTACGACCATGCCCCTCCAATTAATGGTATATCTGTTAATAAAATATTTTTGAATAAGTTAAATCTGTAATCTTGAATAACATAAGGTAACTCAGCTTCCGGTAGTACAATAAGCTCAGTATCCTTGCTTATTTTTGCATTTAATTCAAATATATTATTTTCTATTTCCTCGTAATAATTTTCTTTATATTTAAGAAAAGGATCAGATGAAGGCTGGATAATAGAAATCTTAATGTCTCCGTTCTCAATATTAGGCTCATAGATAGGTAAAGTAGTTAATATAATTAATCCTGTATATGTTAAAAATTTTATTCTGTTGAGATGTAAATATATTGCTAAAATTGCAGAGACTAAATATAAGATAAATGAGAATCCAGCAACTCCCCATATTGAATAAAAATATTGAAGGTAGGTATCTGTAAAAATATATCCTGGCAGTATCCAAGGTAGGCCGTCTAGTAAATAATCTTTTGAAAAATCAATAATTAAAAATACAGAAGCAATGGTGAATATTTTAAATATATTGTTTTTAGAATTAATAAATCTATAAAGAAAAATAGGGGTACTAAATATTAATATTAATACACATAATAATAGAAAATATAATAGTAAAGTCACTATAAAACCTGCATTACCATAATAGTAAATACTTACTATTGTCCAACTCATTCCTATAGCCCAATGCCCAGCAGCCCAAAACATTAACTTAGTCTTTAGATCATTTTTAGAATCAAAAAAAAGGCTACGCATTATGTATGCATAAGATAAAAAGATTATGAATTTTACATTAAATGGCTCAAAAGATAGTGTTGCAATAGCACCAAAAAAGAAGGATTTAATATGCAGGTAGAAGGGCATTAATTATTTCTAATAATTAATAATTTTTTTAGTTTACGAGGGTCAGCATCAACAACTTTTAGAGTTAAATTGTTTATTTCAAGAGAGTCACCTACCTTTGGTAATATCCCTAACTTATCTATAACAAATCCGCCTATTGTTTCAGCATCTATTGCTAATACATCAAGATTTAACTCAAAATACTCATTAAATACATCAAGCTCAACTTTGGCATCAGCACTATATTTATTATTAGAAAGTTCAACAATCTCTACATCACTTTGGTCATGCTCATCTTCTATCTCACCAACTAACTCTTCTAAAATATCTTCAATTGTAATTAAACCAGAAATAACGCCATACTCATCAATGACAACTGCTAAATGAGACCTATTTTCTTTAAATTCTTGTAATAAAGAGTCTGCTTTCTTCGTTTCAGGAACAACTTTTGCATCTCGAAGCATGCTTTTAATATCAAACTCATCTTTTTTATTTGCTAAAATAGGCAGGATATCTTTAGCTAAAAGTATTCCGAGCACTTCATCACGATCTTCGCCTAAAACTGGGTACCTTGAATGTCCGGATTCAATTATTGTTTCAATAATTTCAGCTGTTTTGTCCTGAGAACTAACAGTTGTCATATCAACTCTTGGAACCATTATGTCTTTAACAGTTGTTTTACCAAGTTGGATCGCATTATTAGCAATATCTTCAACTTCTTTATCAATAATATTAAGATCAACTGCATCTTTTAAAAAATCTGACACTTCAGAAACTGAAGTTGTTTTTATAAAAAAAGGGTTTTTAAAAAATTTTTTAATTCTTTCTATAAGTCCCGACGGAGGTTTAGAGTCTTCTATTTCTAGTTTTTTATTCATATTTGTATGGATTCATTATATTAAATTTTGAGAGAATGTTTACTTCTTTTAATTCCATGTATTCTGCATCACTTTCTAATTGATGATCATAACCAAGCAAATGCAAAATTCCATGAAGTGTTAGATGCATTACATGGTCATGAAATGTTTTTTTTTGTTCTTCGGCCTCTCTAGCTGCATACTCATAACTTATGGCTATATCACCAATTTCATTTGTATGGACTTTAGATATATCATCATTTTCAAAAGACAAAACATTTGTGGGCATGCTTTTATTTCTATACTTTTGGTTTAAAATTTTGATATCTTCATCGCTTATAAATTTTAAATTTACAATTGCATCAGGTTTTTGCTCTAATAAAAAAATTTCTTTTGATAGGGCGCTTAAATCTTTACTTAATTTGTTATTTATAGAGAAAGCTTCTTGGTTAATCTTTATCATCCTTTATTGCTTCATTGTATTTTCTATATGCATTAATAATTTTTCTTACTAGAGGATGTCTAACAACATCTTGTGAATCAAAATGAGTGATTCCTATATCACTTTCTTTATCTAAAACTTCTAGAATATTTTTTAATCCCGAGGTTGATGTTTTTGGAAGATCTATTTGCCCTAAATCACCATTAACTACTGCCCTAGAACCATAGCCAAGTCTAGTCAAAACCATTTTCATTTGATCAATCGATGTATTTTGGCTCTCATCAATAATAATGAATGAATTATTTAAAGTTCTACCTCTTAAATAAGCAAGAGGTGCTATTTCAATAACCTCTTTCTCTATTAATTTATTTACCTTTTCATTACCCATCATTTCATACAATGCATCATATAAAGGTTTTAGGTAAGGATCGACCTTTTGAGCTAGATCTCCAGGTAAAAAACCTAATTTTTCTCCAGCCTCAATAGCAGGCCTAATTAGAATAATTTTTTGTACTTTATTAGATATAAATGCATCAACTGCTGCTGCCACTGCTAAATAGGTTTTTCCTGTACCAGCTGGACCAACGCCAAAATTAAGTTCGTATTTTTTAATATTTTTTAAATAATCTTGCTGATTCTTACTTCTTGATTTAATTAGTTTTTTTGGAGTTTGTATAACGATCTCTTCCATGAATTTATCTTCTTTATCAGCCAACCTAAGGTTGTGGTATGACTGAATACATAAATGAACTGTCTCTTTTGTTAGTTCTAAATTTTTATTGGTCAGGCCATAAAGATCTTTAATGGCTTTAGCAGCATACTTGGTATCTTTGGCAGTACCTGTAATTTTAATATTGTCTCCTTTATGAAAAATTTTAACTGAAAAAGTTTTTTCAATTAATTTAATATTGCCATTAAGTTCACCAACAAATACAGCAATCCTATCAGCACTTGAAGGACTAAGAGAAATGTCTTTATAAGATTCTTGGGAAGTCTGCATTAAAATTTAATTATACTCAATTAATGTTCCCTGCAAAGAATTAGAATAAGCTTCATTTATTTTTATATCTACTAATTTACCTATTAATGAGTGATTTTGAAAGTCAAAATTAACAACTCTGTTGCATTCTGTTCTAGCCTGAAACTGACCTGTACTTTTTTTAGATACTCCTGTTACTAAACATCTTTGAATAGAATTTTGAAGAGCTTCGCTGTAGCCTTTATGGAAAGAATCAAGCGTTGATTGAAGTTTGAATAATCTCTCTTTCTTCTCTTCCATTGGCGTTTCATCATTTAGCTTTGATGCTGGTGTTCCTGGTCTTGCTGAATAAATAAAGCTATATGATGAATCAAATTTGATTTTCTTAACTAAAGACATTGTCTCTTCAAAGTCTTGTTGTGACTCTCCTGGAAAACCTACTATAAAATCGGACGAGACTCTTAGCTCTGGTCTAATTTCTTTAATCTTATATATAACTTCTTCAAATAGCTCTGTGGTGTAATTTCGTTTCATTCGCTTCAAGATTTCATTTGATCCAGATTGAACAGGCAAATGAAGATGGCTTACAAGCTGGGGAACATATCTATATACTTCTATTAAATCATCTGTCATATCCAATGGATGAGAGGTTGTATACCTTATTCTTTCAATGCCCTCAATATTAGATGTTATTTGTATTAAGTCAGATAATCTTAAAAATCTACCTTTATAAGGCATCTTATATGAATTTACATTCTGCCCTATGAAAGTTATCTCAGAGACTCCCTGTTCAGCTAATCGGGCAACTTCATTAAAAATTTGCTCTGGGTCTCTGCTAACTTCTTCTCCTCTAGTATATGGCACAACACAAAATGAGCAGTATTTTGAACAACCCTCCATTATTGAAACAAAGCTTGTGGGACCAGTTGATACTGGGTCAGGTAAAGAATCAAATTTTTCTTCTATTGGAAATGTTATATCAATTGCCTTGATCCCTTTAATTTCAGATTTATCAATTAAACCTGAGACTTTATGTAATGTTTGTGGGCCATAAATTAAATCAACATATGGGGCTCTTTTCTTGATATTTAATCCCTCTTGTGTGGCAACACAACCTCCAACACCTATTTTTAATTTTGGATTTTTATCTTTTAACTTTCTTAATCTGCCTAGATCTGAGTAGACTTTTTCTTCAGCTTTTTCTCTTATAGAGCAAGTATTTAATAGAATTATGTCAGCATCATCAGGGTTATCTGTAACTATTACATTTCTTTCATTTTTTAAAATATCAGCTGTTTTTTGAGAATCATACTCATTCATTTGACAGCCAAAGGTTTTAATATAAAGTTTAGTACCCATATAGTTAAATAATATGAAAAAAAGTAACGTTTACAAGATTAAATTTATACAACTTGGTGAAATCTACGAAGTTTTTGCAAGGCATATTTATCAAAGCGAAATGTATGGTTTCATTGAGGTGGAAGAGTATATATTTAATAGAGACAAACAGCTAGTAGTAGATCCAACTTCTGAGAAATTAAAAAATGAATTTTTGAATGTTGAAAGAAGTTATATACCTTTGAATTCTATTGTAAGAATTGATGAAGTTGATGAACTTGGTGAAGCAAAAATTACTGAAAATAAGGGGCAGGTCAGCCCATTTCCGCTAAATATACAGCCCGCATCAAATAAAGAATAATTAAGAAAGAAAAAGATCTTTATAAAATTTTAGCTCTTCAACTGATTCCTTAATGTCACCGAGCGCCCTGTGACTTCCTTTCTTTTCATATACCTGAGCATCATTTATCCATCTTGTTGCAACTTCTTTAAAAGATGATACGTCTATATGTCTATAATTAAAATATGCCTCAAGTCGAGGCATGTATTTAAATAAAAACCTTCTATCATGAGATACTGTATTTCCACACATTGGAGATTGTTTTTCTCCTACATATCTTGAAATAAATTCTAAAGTTTCTATTTCTGCCATTTGCATAGTTATGATACTGGATTTAACTTCGTCTATTAGACCTGAAGACCCGTGTTGATTTTTATTCCATTCATCCATGGAATCTAGTAAGGCTATTGGTTGATTTATAACTAAGTTTGGTCCTTCTGCAACTATGTTTAAATTAGAGTCAGTTATCAAGGTCGCTATCTCTATTATTGATTCATTCTCTGGATCGAGACCGGTCATTTCTAAATCTATCCAGACAAGATTATGTTTAGATTGTTGTGATTTCATCTTTTTATTTTAATTCCTTTGCCTATAGTGTATTTTGTGCTTTATATGAAAAAAGTTCAAACCGGAACTGTTATTGAGTTTTATACTAACTCCTGTCTCGTTGAGTCAAATAATCAAAGAATAATTTGTACGGGTTTAAAAAATGTTGTTGTTGGAGATGTTGTTGATATAGAGCTTACACAAGATACAAGCAAACCATCAGGAAAAATCACTAAAATCTATCCTAGGAATTCAATTTTAAAAAAGATAGGTCCGTATAAATCAAAACCCCTAGCTTCAAATATTACTCACTTATGCATTCTAGTAACCACAGAGCCTAAAACTACAAAAGAATTTATTGATAAGTATCTTGTTCTAGCAAGTAAATTTAATCTTAGTGTTTTGCTTTTAAATAATAAAACTGATATTGAAGATAATGCTATTGAAGAGCTGCTTAATACGTACAAAGATTATGAAATAATTAGAATTTCAGCAAAATCAGGTTCTAATTTTCAAGAATTAAAAAATTGGATTTTAGGTAAGTCTATAATTTTTGTCGGTAACTCAGGATCGGGAAAATCAACTATAACAAGCAAGCTAATCGGGAAAGATCTTAAAACTAATAAATTAAGTAATAATCAAGGGGTTCATACAACATCAATCTCGAGTTTATATAAAATAGATGATGTTAGTTCTGTAATAGATTCTCCAGGTGTGAGAGATATTGAAATTTCATATTTAAGCAAAGATGAAATTTTAACTGGTTTCCCAGAAATTTTTGAAGCTTCAAAAAAATGTAAATACAATAATTGCAACCATATAAACAATGATGATTGTGAAGTTATAAATAGTCTAAAATCAAATATAATTGGCAGTTCAAGATATCAAAACTACATAAAATTTATTAAGAATTTAGAAAATGTCTAAGAAAGTAAGCTTCGGGTATAAACAAGTTGAAGCAAAAGATAAAGAGGGAATGGTTGCTGAAGTTTTTACTTCGGTTCATAAAAATTATGACCTTATGAATGATCTGATGTCAGCCGGAATGCATCGAATCTGGAAAAGAATCCTAATAGAGATTTCTGAAGTCTCGGAGGGAGACACTGTATTAGATATTGCTAGTGGGACTGGGGATATTCCAAAAATTATTTCTGGTCAGTTAGATGATATAGATATATTTATGGGCGATATAAATTATGAGATGTTAAGCTTAGGGCGCGACCGAGCTATTGATGAAAATTTTCATAGCAAAACTTCCTTTTTTCAACTTTCTGGTGAAAATTTACCCTTTATAGATGAGTCATTTAATTTAATAACAATTGGGTTTGGTCTACGAAACTTTACTAATAAAGAAAATGGTTTAAAAGAAATGCATAGGTGCTTAAAAGAAAATTCAAAACTCTTAATATTAGAATTTTCTAAACCTACTAATACTGTTTTTAGTCAAATATATGATTGGTACTCTTTTAATATTCTCCCAAAATTAGGTGAGCTTTTTGCTAATGACTCTGAGAGTTATAAATATCTTGCAGAATCGATAAGAATGCACCCAGCACAAGAAGATCTAAAGAAAATGATCCTAGAATCTGGATTTAAAGATTGCAATTATTACAATCTGTTAAATGGGATAGTAGCAATACATGTTGCATCAAAATAAGTCATTAAGAAGCCTAATAGGTCTTTTAAATAATATTATCGATGTTGATATTAAGACATCAAATGAGCTAAAAGAATTTGAAGGTACAAAAATAGAAATAATATTTGAAAGAAAGATAAAGTTTTCTATTCAGATACTAGAGGGTAAGTTTATAGCACTGCCCAAAAATCTCACAAAAGATATAGATTTTACTCTCAACTTTGATTTTGTATCCCTTCTAAAGACAGCCACTAGCTTAAATCTTGATAAAAGTGTAATAAAAGGTGATGCTGAGCTTGCCATTGCATTATTTAATACCCTTAACCCTAAAAAGATTAAAATTGAGTTATTGGTTGATAGATTTTTTGGCTCTGATGCTGCCTTCTTTGTACTTGCAATGACCAAAGCTGCAACTAATAATTTAAACAAAAATAGAGCCATAGATCCAAATCTTCAAGCAAAAATTCGAGATTTATCTATAAGAGTTGATAGATTAGAGTATATTAAAAAATTATGAACTTTTTAAAATTAATATATCAGGTACTTAAGGCATTATATTTTTCTTTAATTTATGGAGTTTTTAATATTATTAATGAGAGGGGAGATAGAAAATTTTTTAGTTACCTAAACCCTTTTTATTTCAAGTTTAAAAAAATCAATCATGGCAAAAGAATAGCTATGCTTCTTGAAGCAATGGGTCCAATATTTATTAAATTCGGTCAGCTATTGTCAACTCGAACAGATATTGTAACTTCTGACATCATTATAGAATTGCAGAATCTCACAAATAACTGCGCCCCTTTTGATACAGACAAAGCATTATCAATAATTCAGAAAGAGCTAAAAAATAAAGGCTCAATTGACGAATTTAAAGAAATAAAATCAAAACCTATGGCTGCTGCATCTTTAGCTCAGGTCCATGAAGCGATATTAAATAATGGCGATGAAGTTGTAATAAAAGTATTAAGGCCAAATATCAATAAAAAGGTTAAAAATAATATTGCTGCTTTAAAGTCAATTGCATCTATTTTGTCTTTAGTAATAAAAGAAAGTGATAGGTTAAAATTTAATGAAATTGTTCTTAATTATGAGGATACAATTTTAAAAGAATTAGATCTCGGTCTAGAGGCTGCCAATACAGAGCTTACAAGATCAAATTTCAAGAACTCAGAAAAACTATATATTCCTAGGGTTTATTGGGAACTATCTTCTGAAAAGATCTTAGTTTTAGAAAAAATTGATGGCATCCCATGCACAGACATTGAAACCATGGAAAAAATCAATATTGATAAAAAAATATTAGCCGAGAATGGGGTCCTGATATTTCTTGATCAAGTTTTTAGAGATAATTTTTTTCATGCTGACATGCATCCAGGCAATATCTTTGTTTCGAAAAAGAATCCCAGTAATCCAAGTTATATAGCTATTGATTGCGCAATATCTGGATCTTTATCAAATACTGAAAGATTTATGATTGCAAGGATGTTGCAATCAGTAATAAGAAAAAACTATAAAGATCTTGCAAAATTATTTATTAATTCAGGCTGGGTCCAACCAAAAACAAATGAAATTGAATTAGAAAATACTCTAAAAACCTGTTGCGAGCCTATTCTAGAAAAACCTCTATCTGAAATCGAATTTGGAAAGCTTCTCCTAGAGTTATTTGATAGCACAAGAAAGTACGGATTAAGTATTCAACCCTCTTTAATATTATTGCAAAAAACTTTAATTCATATTGAGGGGATGGGTAGACAGATATATCCGCAATTAGACTTTTGGGGGATTGCCGAACCATATCTTGATAGATGGCTGCTAGAACAAATTAACCCTCTAAAAATTAAAGACTTTCTTATTGAAAACAAAGACAGCATTGCAAAAAGCTCTATTGAAATTCCAGATTTTGTTACTAGTATTTTTGATGAAATCCAGTCCTATTCTGAGCTAAGAGAAATAAATAATAGCAAACTCAATAACATTGAAAAATCTATAAAAAATCAAAAATACCTTACTTTGATATTTGTAATAATAGCTCTAATACTTATAATCTCGTTTGAATAGTGATACGCATTATGTTTTTTAGGTTAAACTAAATTATTGGAGGTTTTGTTTATGGGTTTTGGTTGGCAAGAATTACTTATAATCTTAGTCGTTGTAGCCCTAATTTTCGGGACATCAAGACTAAAAAATTTAGGCTCAGATTTGGGCGGCGCTCTTAAAGGTTTTAAAAAAAGCCTAAAAGAAGATTCTGAAAATAAAGAAGATTAAACTTTGTTCCAAATAGGCTTTTTTGAAATCCTTATAATTCTAATTATTGGAATAATTTTTGTTGGCCCACAAAAACTTCCACAAGTTATAAAGTTTTTTGTAAAGACTTTCAGAACTATACAGAAAAATATCTCTGCTGTTAAAGATGAGATTGAATCTGAAATCAAAGTGGATGAAATTAAACAAGATATCCATAATGAGCTAAAGCTTAAAGAATTAGAAGAATTAGATAATCAAAATGGAAAATGATTCATTAATTTCTCATCTCATAGAATTAAGATCAAGACTGATAAGGATTCTTGTTGTTTTTCTTGGGGTTTTTATAATTGGAATACCGTTTGCAAATGATATTTATCCTATCTTCGCAGATCCATTAATAAGGCTTTTACCTGAAAATAGTTCAATGATTGCTACCCAGGTTAGCTCTCCATTTATGGTTCCTATAAAGCTTGTGGCGTCTCTTTCAATTTTTTTAACCATACCGTATCTTTTTTACCAAATTTGGCTTTTTATAGTTCCTGGTTTATATAAAAATGAAAAAGCTTTCTTGAGGCCGTTGTTTATATCAACTGCTATACTTTTTTATTCAGGTGTTGTATTTGCATATTTGGTTGTAATGCCAGTTATATTTAATTTTTTTATTAATATAGCTCCTTCATCAATACAAATAATGACTGATATCAATAGCTATTTAGGGTTTGTTTTAAAAATGTTGTTCGGTTTTGGTATTGCTTTTGAGGTACCAGTGGCAACTTTTTTAGTCATTACAACAGGATTAATAACAATCGAAAAAATAACAGCTGCTAGACCTTATTTAATAATTAGCTTTTTTGTAATAGCTATGATTTTGACACCGCCTGATATTTTTTCTCAATTATTTCTTGCAATACCAATGTGGATACTTTTTGAGATTGGAATAATCTTAGCGAAGTTAAAAGGCTAGCCTAGTCCTAATCTTTCCTTCCAATTTTCATCCTCAGGTCTTTTGCTAGAAATAATTCTATCAATTAAAACATTAGGCTCATGTTCTATTATCAAATCATCATAGTTTGCTTGTGAAATAAACCCTTCATTGACGGCATGTTTCATCCATCCAATTAAATGATCGTAATATCCATCAGTATTTAAAAGTCCGATTGGTTTATTAATTATCCCCAATTGATTGCTTGCCATAATTTCTGCTAATTCATCTAAAGATCCAACTCCACCAGGAAGCACAATAAAAGCATCTGAGTTATCCATAAAAATTTGTTTTCTATCTAGAAGGGTTTCAGCTACTTCTAGTCGTGTAAGCTTAGGATTGACTAATTCTAAGGCATGTAATGACTTTAGAGATATACCTAAAACGTCAACATTGTTTTCAATACCTACATCAGAAACAACTTTCATTAAACCTACATCACCGCCACCAAAAACAATGCCTATTTTTTTGCTAGATATTATATTTGCAACCTCAATAGCTGCTTTTTTATAATTTGGGTTTGCTCCTTCATGGGCACCACAAAAAATGGATATATTCTTTATATGCATCTATTTTCTCCTATTATCTTCGATTGTCTTCTAAATTCTTCAAAATTCTTCTAACTACTCTAATTCAGAACTCCATCTTCCCTCAGAAGCAAGCCTATTCATATGAGCCCTTTTAGAGAGAGCTTCTTGAGCTAATATGCTATTTTCAGGATTGCCTTGCCATGCTTTTAGTG
>VMBT01000134.1_pt1 | contig 47533 bp, 47 predicted proteins | sample 4404301 | NCBI WGS metagenome assembly VMBT01 (sample SAMN12238535, study PRJNA552566) | marine metagenome | isolation source: Coastal seawater | place: USA: coastal Georgia, Sapelo Island | collected 2008-08/2009-08 | reverse complement strand
CGGCCACAGATAAACAATCTTTGATAGAGCGAGTTGAAAAGGACTTTGGGAAGCCGAATCCCTCTCTCGGCTATCTAGCTATTGGATACAACTTTTAGGGATTAGCTATGAAGTTATCTCTAGTTCTTTTTTTAAGCTTTTTTGCTTTATTCGGGTGTACTCGGTCGGATAACTTTCGGCTTCGGGCATTAGCTCCCATGCAAGAACAATCCAGTGCTGATAATCTAGTTTCCTCTGAAAAATTTGGTGGAGTGATTACGTCGTCTGGCATTAGAACAACTGGTAGATCTTATTCAGTGGTTTTCAGCGGGCTTTCAGTCGGATTTACAGAGATCAGTACAGACCGTTCTATTCGAAGTAAGGTAGGCAATGATGTAATTTTGGATGAGTTCTTCACCACTAACGCAAAATATAATGAACTTGGGGTAATGTTTGGTGATGAATTTACATTAACGTTGGGGGTCGGTGGGCTGGTATCTGGTTCTGCAGAGTTAAAACTAGATTACGGATCATCCCTGAATGCTGGTGTGAACGAAGAAATTATCAGATCAACTAGCCCCTCGGGAAACTCTGCTTTTTTTACTTTCGGCTATGATTTACAACCCTTCGAAATACTCGCAGGTTGGCGATGGAATAACCTCAAAGCCAGTTTAAGTTCCTCCAACACAAGTCTTGAAGCTCTTTCAAATGGAGGAAGTTTAAGTTACCCATCAAAATCCTTCTCTAGACAGACTACCCAAGTGACAGCGGGTTTAGGCATATCTTTCTAAATTAATGGCGCGTGTCTTGGAACTGGATTGGGATAAAAAAATCTTATTGTTTGGCATTCAGAAGTTCATTTACTTCACAGGAGTGACAGCTAAGATTAGTTGGGTTCGAAAAGAGATTATTGATGAATTGATGGAGAAGAGTCAGCCATTTATCATTTGTGCTTGGCATCATGATATTTACTTCAGTACTTGGCTTCTCAAAGACTTTGAACTAACTGCTTTGATCAGTTCGTCAAAGGATGGTGAGTACATCAATCAGATATTGAGTGGCTTTGGATTTAGGGCTGTAAGAGGCTCAAGCACTAGGGGAGGGATTGGTGCAATGAAACAGCTAGTCCGCTGCCTTAAAGACGGGAATGCGGTTGCGATTACCCCTGACGGTCCTCAAGGGCCAATCCACAGAGTTCAAGAAGGGATCGTTGCCCTTGCTAAAATGACAGGAGTCCCGATTATCCCATGGAGATATGAAGCAAGTTCTTGCTGGAAGCTAAATAGTTGGGATAGTCATAAAATCCCAAAGCCAATTACAAAGATCAAAAGTGTTTTTGGCCAACCTCTTTATGTCCCGAAATCAGCTTCTAGTTCTGATTTTGGGAAGTATTGTCAGCAATTAGAGATGTTGATGAATGATCTAATACCTGAGATCAAACAACTGAACTAATCTGCTTAATGACAATTTCAAGTGCAACTAAGGCCATCACGATGGACATGGTCTTGCCAATTCGTCTCCTCCAAATTTCATCAGAAATTTGAAAAAGAGAGGTGGAAACAACCAAAACGACGAGGATATACCAAACCGCATCGATGAACCCCACCATGACAGCCAAACCCACCCAGTTAAGCCATCCAGATATAGTCCCAAGACTTGGGCTAAAAATAGCTAGAAAAAAAATTGTAATCTTTGGATTGAAAAGAACAATTAAGAGTCCCGTCCAAACGGAGGTCTTGTCTACCTGATCTGGTGAGTTATGAGATGATTTTTTAGGCCAGCTTTGAAGCGCTAGCCAACAGAGTAAGCCAGCACCACCAATTTCTAAGATGCTTTCAATGAAAGAATAACTTTGTAGAGCCAGGCTTGTAGTAGTCACCACGAGAAGTGCGTAGCTTCCGACACCTAATCCATGTAGTAAAGCAGTGTAGATTCCAGTTGACTTACCCCCCGACAGTGTATTGTTTAAGATCACCGCTAGGCTTGGACCGGGACTCATCGCTCCCAAAGCACACAATAAAGCGATTTTAAGCCATTGTTCTATTTCCAAATGAAATTAAGTTCTATAGTTTTAAAGGCGGGATTGCTGAAGAATGTCTGTTCAGGTTCATATTAATTTCACCTGGGTTGAGATTTTGAGACCCAAAAGGGGATTATGCTAAGATTTTCTGCAAAGTAAAAATCGGTTACTCAGATTGCTTGCGAAATGCTTTGCAGGGATCTTCCATTTCCTGTCTTGGGGTAAACCAAAGATAGTCAAAATCCTGTCTGAAAGTTCTGCCATTAATTTCAAACTCAGGTAAATAACTCTCAAGTGATGAAGGTTCTTGACTAATTTCCATCATAGAGAAATTGATCTGTTTGGTTTCAGGGCGAAGATATGCAACACGCTCTGGAATCCCCATACTGTGCCTCAGGTGCCCAAATCCGACGATCATCACTACTGGGTTTTGAGGGTTTGCTTCGAGGGTGTTGACGATAGATTGAGCCATTGCGTCGTTGCGAGCGATCCATGCCTGGTACATTCTTCGAAACATCTCTTCGTTTCTATAGCCACAGTGTGCGTTTGTAAATTCCTCCAACATTAACTCCTCGTAATCAGAGTCGTTTAAACCTGTGTCTACCAAAAGTGACAATTCTGTTGGATGAAGATTCTCGACCCCAACTCGGGTTATCCGAGATGATAATCCCCAAGGAATATCTGTGGCAAATGTAGGGAGTTGATTTTTGCGGGCAAGCTCAATCAACTTGAAGTAATAACTCCATTCTTCATCGGAGCGATGGTCCCATCCTAGAGCTTGGCGAAGAACTGACTCGGGATTGTGGTCGTTCGACTTCATGTTCATTATAGGCGCAGTGGGTTGGGTGAAATCCATTAACAAACTTGTCTGACCAGTTGTGAAAAATTCAAAACCTATCGAAGGACGTTTCCCTTTGCTGATCAAGGCTTCAAGTACCTGTAATTGTATTTCATGTTGACGCGCGTTATCGTGCTTTTCCCCTAGGTAAATCACTTCTGCACCAAGAAAATGCTCAATAAGTTCCTCCTGTTCGACAACTTTTCCGGACTCAATATTCCAAATTGTTTCCAAGAGTGGATCTTCTGAGGCTTGACTAGAACTAAGACCAAAAAGATAGAATATAAAACTGAAGACGCAGAATTTGGGAAATAGTGAATTCATGAATCGGGTTTCAGATAAGGTTGAAAACGCAATTAAACTTAATAAATCTTAGAAAATGTCCCAAGAAATCCCAATTGAAGATTTATCTCAAGGTCTTTCTGCTGAAGAAATCAAAAGATACAGCAGACATCTCAGTCTTTCTGAAGTCGGGCCAGAAGGGCAGCAAAAGCTCAAGAAAAGTAAGATTCTGATCGTTGGTGCCGGAGGTCTGGGATGCCCTGTAGGACTTTATTTGGCTGCAGCAGGTATAGGTCAATTGGGGATAATTGATCATGATGTCGTCGAAATTTCTAATCTGCAAAGGCAGATTGGCCATTCCGAAAAAAATCTTGGGTTACCGAAAACTAAATCTTTAGCTGAGACTTTAACCAATATTAACCCTCAACTAAGAGTTGAACTGATTTCGGAAAAGTTGCAGCACGACAATGCTCTTCAAATTGTTCAAAAGTACGATGTCATCGTGGACTGTTCTGATAATTTCCCCACTCGATATTTGGTTAACGATGCGGCCTTCTTCGCCAATAAGCCTTTGGTCTCTGCATCAGTACACAAATTTCAGGGGCAACTCACTGTATTTTGGCCAAAATCAAAGGGAGGGTGTTATCGTTGTCTCTACCCTGTAACTTTACCTGAATCAATGGCTCCTACCTGAACGGAATCAGGAGTCCTGGGCGTGCTCCCAGGCACAATGGGTCTACTGCAGTCAACTGAGGTGCTGAAGTTGGTTTTAGGGATTGGGAGTGAGATGGTAGGTCAACTTTTGCTGTATGATGCCTTGGAAGTAGATTTTCGAAAGATACATGTTCCCCAAGAGAAAACTTGTCAGCTTTGTGGCGTAAATCCAACAATCAAAGCATGGTCGGATGCTGGGGAAGTCCCTGTGATTGATGAAGTTGGATCTGACGAGAGAAAAAATAATGCTGATCAAGTTTCTGCCCATTGGTTGAGTGATGCACTTCGAAATGGGAAGCAAATCAGGTTGGTTGATGTTCGAGAGCCTCATGAATGGGATATTTGTCGATTGAAGGGAGCCGAGCATCATCCGGTAAGCAAAATTCAAACAGAAAAATTTTCTAAAGACTTAGAGACAATAATTGTCTTTTATTGCCACAGAGGTGTTCGATCTGAGAGGACTTTAAGGATTTTCCAAGAACTTGGCTATGAAAATTGTCGAAGTCTTTTTGGAGGCATTGACGCTTGGGCTGAAGCAATTGAACCAGAAATGCCCCGTTATTGAGGGATTTTACAATACTATCTGTATGGAACTTCCCAATGCGGCATCATAGGTTCTAAGCCGGCATTCAAACCATCAATTTGCTCAATAATAGAAGTTAGGACCTCAGAAGCGAGCACACCATCTGGATAAACAAGCAACAACGGGAAATGTTCAGTTTGCCCAAAGTTCCTCTTGATCTCCTTGTTGAGGCGATCGACTCTCAATAAATAGGAAATGAAAACAGGGTTTTCCCCCTTTACCTCCCTGAGTAGATCCTCTAAGGCAATCCTTTCTTCTCTATTGGAGAAAAGGTTGTAATACTCAATGTAATCGCCAAGACATTTGATGTAGATAGGTTCTACATACTCTGGCGCACCAATCCATTCAAACTCAACCTGACGCTTTTCAATTATCTCATCGGGAGTAAAGCGGCTTATTATCAAAAAACTGATTGATAGGAATGCTAATACTCCCATTGTGCTCAGCAGAACACTGAGAAACGGAAAGAGTGGAACGGAAGGATTTGGTGCTCTCCTTCGCATTATACTTCGGGTTTGTTGAGGCTGAAATCTCCCTGCTTCGAATCTGATGGTACTTCTGAAAATTTTTCAGGAATTTTTATTCCAAGTTCCATGTCACTTGATGAAATCGGATCAATTCCAACTTCAGATGCTTCATCCTCAGATTCCAAGGCTTCTGGTGAATCTGATTTGTTATTAGGTTCTGAGGGTGCTTTATGAATAATTTCATCACTATAATCTCTGAGCAAAGGCTGCATGCCCTGAATTTGAGCCTGAAGTACTTCTGAGTTTTCTGAAACTGAGGTCAAAACTGGGGCGATTCTTTTAAGCCAGTTTTCTGTGAAATCATTGAGTGTTGAAAGATGTTCATTCGTTCTATTTTTCAGTTCTTCATCACCAGGATTAACATGAAGATTTGGTAATAATTCATCTAAACAATACTCTTCAACTTTAAGCAGAAGATCCTCCTGACTTTTTCGCAGTAGAGAAGAAAGAAGCATAATTGGAATAACGCTTACAAGAGCCAGAAATGTGGTATTGAAAGCGATGGATAGACCACTTGTTACCCCACCCAGAGCGGATCTCATCTGGCCACCAATTGCAGCTGTATCCATACTGCGAACAAAGGTTGAAAACTCTCCCACTGACTGCCCAATACCAAAGACAGTTCCTATGAATCCAAGAATAGGAATTGCCCAGATGAGCACATTGATTAGGGTATATCCGTTCTGAAGCCTATTGAAATCAATTTCCGCTTGGTAATTCAAGATTTGATGCAACTCTTCTTTTTTGGGAACAACCCTCAGATAGTGAAGAATTCTACGGACTCTTATGAAAAGAACGCTTACTTGAAAGCGCTTGATCCGTTCTTTTGCTAGATAAGTTCCGATCTGCTCAATCCTACTATCAACATCTTTGACAAATATTCCCTCAGATAGGGAATCAGTTAATTCTTTCTGGCGAAAGGCTAAGTAAGTTTTGAGTTGGAGCCGATGATGTCTCCATTTGAAGAAAACCAGAAATATGGCCCAGCAACTCAGGCCGAAAATTAGTTCTGATATACGACCATCAAGAAGTTCATGAATGTAGTCGCTTTTGATCTGAGGAAGAGGAAAAACTAGATAGAAAACTGAGGTGAAAATTAGTGCAAGCACCAGTGATCTTAGAAGATCTATCAGATCTGAGGAGGAGCGTTCGGCTAGGTAAGTCCCACAAATTTGGCAGTAGATCGCTTCATCAGGGTTGTTCCGGGAACAATTCAAACATTTCATCCAGTTCCTTTATTTTTCAATTGCTGCAGATATTCCTCCCATTCCAGTGGAAGTAAATAGCTTTTCTGGGTATTGCAGCTTTTGCAACTAGGAACGAGATTTGACTTGGTGGTGAATCCTCCACGAGCGAGTGGAATAAGGTGGTCCATCGTTAACTCTTTTGCTGGAAAGGATTGCTCACAATAGTAGCATTTGTTTGATGCACGACGATTTTTCCACCACTGTGATTTTCGAATTTCCTGAGCTTTTCTTCTTTCCTTTTGAATATGTTCTTCATCCGCAGGCTCAAACCAAATCTCTAATTTTTTCAAGATCCTCCCTCCAAGACCCTTCGACTCCAAGAGGCCCCTGTCTCTTCAAATCCTCGAGGAGTAGTTGTCAGTCGCCTCACCCCTGTTCCGTCAACAAACATCACATATAACTTAAAGATACCGGTACGGTCTGCTGCAAAGACTATTTGACGGCCATCAGGAGACCACGTTGGCTTTTCTGAGTCGTATCCTCCATAGGTCAACTGCTGGTAATCATCTCCAAATGGATCCATCAGAAATATCTGATTTCTACCATTTACACTTCGAGAGAAGACAATGCGCGTACCATCAGGAGACCAGACGGGGTCACTATTGCTGTAGCCATCAAAAGTCAGGCGGTAAATCGATCCAGATTCCATATCTCTCATGTAAATCTGTTCTCTACCAGTTCGGTCAGAAACAAAAACAAGGTTTCGGTTATCAGGGGAAAGCGTAGGGGCTGTATCAATGCTGCTGTGCCGTGTAAGACGTTGGGTTTTGCCTGATTCGATGTCAATGTCGTAAAGATCTACATTGGCATTCACACTGATGGTGGCGACGACCCGGTTACCATTGCTATACCAGGTACCACCGCTCGTTACACCATCTTCACCCCGTCTAAGTTCATCCGCTTTATTGTTGAGCACATTGTGCATCCAGATGGTTGTACCTCTGTTTCCAACCGTTGTGTAAAGCAACTTGGTACTGTCAGGAGACCATCTGGGTAATAGACTGATATCCTTGTTGTTGGTCAGACTCCTCAACCCCATTCCATGAGTGTTCGTCAGTGCAATAATTTTTTTTCGACCAGGTTGTTTGAGAGTAAAAGCGATGGACGTCCCGAGGATCCCCTCCACTCCGGTCAATCTTTCGGTAATCTGGTTTACACCACGAATGATATCATCCTCACTAATTTCATTTTCCTTGATCGGTAGCATCTCTCCCAATAAAACATTCCCTTGCAGATCTGCCACAGCGAATTCCAGCCCATTTTCACGCTGATTAAGCTGGATTTGCATCTCAGCTTCACGTTTGGCCTGACAATAATCATAGGTTGAATTTACAAGGGTAAAGACACCGCTCCAGCAAAAATTCCTCTCAATATTTCTGGCCCATCTTTTCGCAAGAGTTGTATCGAGGTTTGGATCTACTTTTAGCTCTGCAGAAAATCTGGAAAAGTCTATACCGCTGACGACGACTTCCTCACTGGAATAGGTCTGCGCAAGTGTCGGGGAGAGTGATCCCAAAAAGATTAGGATCGAAAACATCCAATGTTTCATCTCTTTCCTTCCTCAGGGTTGAATTCTGATAGTCACGATGTAAGGTGGATTTTCACCTAATTCTTGGGGGAGTCTCGGAAACTTGATAGCCTTCATCCCGGTCATCACAACCAAATCAAATTGTTTAGATCCGCTACTTTCCTTGATTCTGTAGGCACTCACACTTCCATCCAATTCAATTTGGATCTCAATGGCAACTGAGAGTTTTTTGTCAAACTGTGGACCTGCATTGATCTGTCCACGTAACTGCTCATAAAGCAAAGAATTATACTGTCGCTCCACCGATCTGCGTTTGTTTTCTTGTTCCTTAAGTTTCCTTAATAGCAGTGTGTCCTGAACTTGAATTCCTATATTTGCTGTTTCAGTTAGTGTGGGTGGTGGATTTTTTGGGTCAAAAATCGAAGGTTGATCCTTGACCGATGGTCCATTGGTGACACCAGCAAATAAGTTGTCAGTCGGCGGTGCTGGTGGTGGCGGTGCTGGTGGTGGCGTGTTTCTTAACTTTTTTGGGTTCAGTTCAATTGCTTTAGGTCCATCGTTGGGTGTGCCAGCCACTATAGCAGGTGGAATTGGACTTTCCTCAGGAGTAGGTAACTTGTTATTTGAATTTTTAGGTTCAGGTGGTAGATCCACAACTTCTGGTTTAGTAGGCAGATTGGGTGTAGGCACTGTGAGATCCTGCGTAACCCGATCAGGCAAAATTGGCTTCTGATCACGTTCCAGCTTAGCTACAGACTGGCGCAGCTCAGGAATTTCTATCTCCTCAGGTTTAGCACGGTATTCCGTAATAGGTGCGGTGACGGCACTGAAGTCACTTTGAGGTATCTCAATTTTAGAGGTGTCTCTTAAATCCTGCTCCAATCGAGGGCTAGTCAGTACTTGAGGTGAGTTTTGGTCTGCAAGGTTGACTTTGAGTTCGGGTAAATTTTGATTTAATTTTGGGATTGATTGTTGAGTTTCTAATCGTTTTTGCTGGGGGGCTTCAACCCTTGCTAGATCTGTTCTAGGTAGAGAATTAACTGGCTTTTTTGCATTAATTCGAGGCAGCGAATCTTGTGCGCTTTGCTTAACAATTGGAAGTTTTGGAGAGTCTATCTGACTTTTTGGTAATTTTAGCTTGGGAACAGAAATCTTAGGATCTGGCAGAGTCGGAACTTCTGATACTTTTTTGGGACGCTGTACCTTAACCTCAGGAATTGCCGCAGTCTTGGAAATTTGTGGAGCACTCAACGAAGCTATTTTGGGCACATTGATTTTCGGCTCCAGGCTAGGTTTTTCAGGCTTTTGAGAGGTGATGGTTGGTACTTTGACTTCAGGAGCTAAAGGTATGGGGCGCTCTGTGATCGTTGGTCTTTCTGGTAAATTGTTGATCGACGTAGGGGGACGTGGTGGATCGAGGGGGTTCAGTGCAGCTTGTAAAGAAATCGGTTCAATAGAAGGTGGCAAGATGGGTTTTGGGGGAGGCGGAGGTACTGCCCGAACCAGTTGTATACTAACACGCGCAGGTTCTTGTTTGGCTTTAGGCTTTTTTTCAAGTTGTTCTACCATCGCTAAGCCAAAAACTGCTGTTGCATGGGCGACACACATCAAAACAAACCAATTAGTGAAGGCTTTATCTGAATTTTCCATAAACTGTAATGATTAAAAAATTAATTAAATATTTAATCAATAATGAAAATTTTTTTCAAAAAATGATGCTTTATTTTGAAATTTTAAGTGAAAAACTAGATGTTACTTTTTCAAAAAATCCAAGATAAAGAAGAACGTTCTTCCTAGAGGGCATCTGATTTGCAACCAAGAAAATCCTTGTTCAGATAGCAGTCACAGTGACTGTTTGACTCCTCAACACCACGATAGGATATCAAGATGACTAAATCGGATTTGATCGATAAGATTGCAGAAAAAGCTGGACGTTCTAAATCAGATGCTGAGCAATTTTTGAATGCTACTCTTTCAACAATTCAGGATACTTTGAGTTCAGGTGAGTCAATTCCTCTGGTAGGCTTCGGGACTTTCTCTGTTGCATCACGTGCAGCTAGAACAGGAAAAAATCCCCAGACTGGAGCGGCTATTCAAATTCCTGCTTCCAAGACAGTTAAATTCAAGGTTGGTAGCAAGCTCAAAGATGCCGTAAATAAGTAATCTGTATTGAGGAGGATCCCATCATACTGGGATCCTTCATTGCCAACCAGCATCGGTCAGGCTCCTCTCCAAAAAAGCCCTTCCTTCACAACTCCAATTTGTTTTCCGCCTCAGATGCAGCGAGACGTTGCTGTGAATCACACAGATTATGAATTAAATTGTCGGTTGCAGGTTCTGTCCCAACCCGATAGTGCTCATAAAATGTTTGTTCTGGCGGGTCACAGGGTGCCGCCCGTCTCCCGGATTCGTGTACTTTAACAGTAATTACCCCTGGGGGTTGCGAAAATTGCTCTGTAGCAAGGTTTGCTACTGCATTCTTCATAAAGTCAACCCAGATCGGTGCAGCAGCTCGGGAGCCAGTCTCAGTACCTCCCATTGATTTGGGGTTGTCATAGCCAACATATACCCCTGTCAGCAACTGCGGGATGAAACCAATGTACCAAGCATCTTTACTATCGTTTGTGGTTCCAGTTTTGCCCGCTGAAGGTCTGCCAATAGCTTTTGCTCGAACTCCAGTTCCATGATCAACGACATCTCTCATAGCATCAGTAATCAAGAATGCGGTTTCCTCTGATATTATTTTTTCAGTGGGATTACCATTTTCTTCTAGAATGTTGCCGTGGATATCCTCAATTTTGGTTACAAAAACAGGATCTACTCTTTGACCCTGATTAGCGAAAACCCCATATGCTTCGACCATCTCTTCTAAAGTTACAGAGAAAGAGCCAAGACCAATGGTAAGGTTCTTATCCATGCTTGCTGAAATGCCCAATTTTCGGGAATAACTAATTAGACGCTGCGGGCCCAGGTCTTCTACCAGACCAATAGTGGGTAAATTCAAACTTTTCACTAACGCGCTTCTGAGGGTGACACTCCCCTCAAGTTTATTCCCATAATTCTTGGGTTTCCAAATTTCTTGTTCTCCAAAAATACGGTTGTCAGTTTTATATGCCCTTGGTGAGTCAACAAGTCTACTGTTCAGTGTGTAGCCGGTATCAAGAGCTGCCGCATAGACAATTGGTTTGAAGGCTGAACCAGGTTGTCTGACAGCTTGGGTACTGCGATTAAATTCACTTGCAGTGTAGTCGTAACCGCCTGACATCGCGTAAACGTGGCCATTGCTGGGATTCAGGGCAATAATCCCACCGTTCACTTTTGGTACTTGATGGAGTTTCAAACGAAACAGACCTTCAGAACTAGCATAATCTTGAAGTTCCACCTCAATCACATCCCCAACAGCGAGCATATCGCTCATTGATTGAACCCAAGTATAGTTTTGTGTTTCAGCTTGCCATGTCCGTTGCCATTCCTTCAGATGTTCCCATTCAAGCAACCCAAATTGCTCCCCACGTAGTTGAATTTGAGCAATTTCTCTTTCTGCATCAACCTTTCTGACAACCCCACGAACGACCGTTCCGATTGAAAGTGGAACGTCACCTATATATTCAGCCATTTCAGTTTGGGCTAGTTGACCATCTTCTTGAGGGAGGATTGATTTGATTGGGCCTTGATATCCTTGACGGTGGGTTAGATCTTCAAGACCACGTCTTAATGCCTCTTGAGCATATAGCTGATAGTCGAGATCCATTGCCAAATGGACCTTCAAGCCCCCGGTATAGAGAGTATCGTAGCCATATTTTTCAATTAAATATCTGCGAACATGTTCAACGTAGTGCGCTGTTGCATCTGAGGTTGAATCGCTCATTCTCGAAAGACTTAATGGTTCTGCTTGCGCTTCAATCATCTCTTCATGACTGATGAAACGCTCTTCAGCCATTCTTAATAAAACCTGATTTCTACGTTGTATTGCGAGTTCTGGATTTTTATTGGGATTGTAGCGAGAGGGCGCTGGAAGAAGGCCAACCAAGAGTGCGCTTTCAGAAAGGGTCAGTTCTTCGGTGTGCTTGCCAAAGTAACCCTGTGTTGAAGCTTCTACTCCTTCAGCATTACCAAAAAAGACTTTGTTCAAATACAGGGTAATGATTTGTTGTTTGTCAAACTGACCTTCCATTTTTAGCGAAAGCAGAATTTCTCTAATTTTCCTAACCAGCTTTTTTTCTTGGGTCAGAAGAAAAAGACGAGCTGTTTGCTGGGTAAGAGTACTGGCTCCCTGAACAAAGTCTCCTGCTTCAAAATTAACGATTGCTGCCTTCAACATCCGGATTGGATCAATTCCAAAATGGGAGAAATAACGTGAGTCTTCGCTTGCCAACAATGCTTGGATCAGATGCGGAGGAAAAGAGTCATAGGGAATTACAACTCTTCGCTGCAGAAAAAGTTCTCCAATTTGCTTGCCATCACGATCAAATAGAACCGTGGGTAAGACGTCATTCCTTTTATCCAGTTCAATATCAATATTCTCTGGAAGACCTTGGCTAAGATGCCAAAGATATGAGCCAATGGCGATCCCTGTTACCAGACTCACTACGATTCCACTATAAAAAAACCACTTGAGGGTCTTAAGAAAAATATTCATTGATCAGCAGAGGTAGGTTGGTCTTTTGTAGCAATCACGCCAATATTTTGCTCATTTGACTGTATTGCTTGATTAATTAGGGGTTCCATTTTTTCAGCAAACTTTGAATGGGCGTTGTCAGCAAAAAGGTGGGAAATGATTTCAGATGATTTCAACAGACTATCAGGCATTTTAACCATGAGAAGTCCCTTCTTCAATAACTTAGCTTCTTCTAAAGAAATTGTCCCGAAAACATTGTGATCATGGGTCTCATTGGAAAGTTCTTCCTGGAAAAGGGTATCTGAAGAGTATTGGATTGGCTTGATTCTAAAATTGCATTTCTCGGGTAACCCAATTTCTTCCAAGGATTTGTATCGAAATTGCTGACCGAATCGAACGCCATCAAAAGCGAGGTGCTCGATGGGAGTATTGTAGTCAAGAAAAACTTGAACCTCTTGACCAGAAATCTTGTTGATCACCTTACTTACTTTGGGAGGCTTCTTAAAAAAGCCTCTTCGACGCAATCTCAGTAACCAATAGATCAAGCCGATAATGACAATTAAAATTGAAAGATTAAGCATCCAGCTGAGAGAGTTAAAAGCTACTGATATTAAAGAATTTGTTTTTCAGGAAAGATTAACCAAATTTGTGCAGAATCCGTTCCGTGCATTATTTATCTGTAAAGTAATCCTAGTCATTATGTTTGGATTGATCTTACCTCGGTTTGGTTTGTTTGTAACAGAGGCCAAGGCGCAAATGGAAGGTAATTATTCCCAACCAGCATGCCAGGAATTCTTGGAACCAAAAAATCCTGCTGAACTGAAACTGTTGAGAGAATGCGCAAAACAACAGCGAGACGCTAGAGTTAAAGGGAGAAAAGAGGAAATAAGAGTGCTTAGAACGGCTTCAGCGTCATTTTTGAGCGAATCTCTGGGAGGCCCTTCTGGAGAGATAATGCCAGTTGCTAAACCAGATGACGCCAATGCCCCAGCAGCCAGTCAGTGATTAAGAGGTATGAATCAGCAACTCAAAAGCGTACTTGAAGAAGTTATCTTTGGACCACTTTTTTTTTCCATTCTTATCTTCATTCCCTACATCTTTTTGAGAAAGCAGAAGAAAATCACAGATCCAAAATGGTGGGGACTCACGATGCCATTATTGTTGCTGATCTTTAGTAGCGATTTGTTTTACCAAGTCTTCTCAGCACCATTAAAATGGATCACGCCGATCAGTGAGAAAAAAAAAGCGGAGGCTATTATTGTTGCTTCGGCTGGAGTCCATCCTTCGGGTGCGCCAACCCATTCTTCAGCAATCAGGGCTCATGCAGCAGGACTACTCTACTTGGAAAATTGGGCACCTGAGATTTTAGTGGCGGGAGGAGTCATGGAGCCATATGATCCACCACTAGAGATCAAAGGCATAAGGCTCATTTTAAGAGGCATGGGTATTCCTGACGAAGCAATTTTAGTAGAAACAAAATCAAAAAACACTCATGAGAATGGATTTGCAATATCTGAAATTCTCACTGAAAAAAATATAAAGCGTGTTTTGGTTGTTTCTCACGATTACCATCTTTTTCGGCTTGTATCCGTTCTCCAGAAATACAACCTAGAAGTTATCCCTTTCAAAGCAAATCGTACTTACCCCCATGAACCAAATGATTGGTGGCATCAATTCGAGTGGGAAAATTTCAATAGATTGAAAACCGTAGCACATGAATATGTTGGAATCTTATTTTATAAACTTACAAACAAAATTTAGGTAATGGAATTGAGTGGTGTTCAGTTGTTGGCAGACCGTCTACTAAATAAGCATGAGTTATTTGAAAAGGGTTGGCGTTTTAGTTTTGACAGGGCAAAAAGGAGAGCAGGTTCCTGCAAATTTTCAAAGAAAGAAATTACCTTAGCAAAAGCTTATGCTGAACAAGAAGACTTAAAGGAAATCAAAAATACAATTCTTCATGAGATCGCGCACGCTCTAGTTGGGCCAAAACATGGTCACAACGAAATTTGGAGGCAAAAAGCACTAGAAATTGGCTGCGATGCTGAACGATGTCATTATGTTGTTTTTTCAAAGCCAAAATATAAATTGACTTGTATAAACAGGTGCTTTGAGGTTGCTCGATATCGAGTAAATCAAAATTTCTTACATTCAAGAATTTGTTCAAAATGTAAAGGTAAATTACTAATTTTTGAAATTTGAATTAGAATTACAAATGATCAGCATCAACCAAAAATTCATTAATTTTCCTGAAAGACAACTGGGTCTTTTATTTATTTTATTTTCATTGATGATTATTCTGATGGTGCGTCAATTTTGGTGGCAATCGTTAGAACGTGAGATTAAATTTTTAGAGAAGAAAATATCAAGTAATCAATCAGAATTAAATAATTTACCCCCAGAAATATTCTCTAAAGATTTGATTCAATACGAGACCAGCTCTGACTCCCCAGCAAAATCTTTACAATTACTTCAAGAATCAATCAAAAATTTTGAAATTCAAATACTCCAACAAAATTTGAATTCAATCAATGATTCAAAAAATAACGGTGGATTTGAAATTATCTTATCACTCAAAGCAACTTACCAAAATTTAAAAAAATGGCTTGAGAGGTTAGAATCACAAAAAAATATCCTGCATATAACAAGGATAAATGTAAAAAATTTGGATACTTCTGAGGTTTCTCCAAAAATTCAACTTGATTTGACTGTCAATGGATTTCAAATTCCAGAAAAATGACCAAAAACTTCATATTTTGTCTCTATGTTATCATTTTTAGCCCTTTGTTAGTTTTCGGAAATAACCCATTTTCAACGAAATTGACCACCAATCAAAAGAAAGTTGAATTAGCTGAAAAGAAATTGGATTTCGACACAGCTAAAGCACTTGGCAATGAGCAAACAACTTCAAATGTTGCTCCTGGAAATTTAAACTTTAGGCTAGTTGGGATTGTTTCGAATAATGGAGAATGTTCAATTCTCATCCGGAGTGAGGATTCGTATGAATGGGTTGAATCAGGTAACTTTTGGAAGGATTGGCAATTTGATTCCTGCGAAGAATCTCTTGCCTTGTTTTCTAATGGAGATCAACTGAAAAGGCTAAGTCTGGGCCAGGCCTCGATCGAAGTCAAAAGCAGTAAAGCGTTTGCAAAATGAACTCTGAGGCAGATGCCACACCAATTTTTTTGGCGAACCATTAGATAAAGTAAAATTAATGAAATCCCAATTCCAACAACTAGTATAAGGGTTAGGATTTTATAAAACAAAACTGGTTCTTTTAGAAGAAATAAGCTCAAGCAAAATATTGAGAGAAAATAGATACTTCCAACAATTGGTAATAAAGATTTCTTCTTAAGATTTAGCGCAATGCTGATGGAACTCTGTAAGCCTATCAAGCTTCCCCCCCAAACAAGCCAAACTAAACTTTCTAATTCAATTTCTGGCATTTCACAGGCAATAGATATAGGCTAATTGAAGAATAGTTAATGACAGATCAAATTAATCTACCTGATTAGATGCATCTGTCAAAATTCGATTAGTCGCTAAAAGGTTTTGGATTTTCTTATGAAAAAGACGAATGTAGATGTAGCCATCATAGGTACAGGTACAGCAGGGATGACTGCATATCGTGCAGTCCGAAAATATACCAACAAGATTGCATTAATCGAGGGGAATAAATATGGAACTACCTGTGCGAGAGTAGGGTGTATGCCCAGCAAGCTTTTGATTGCTGCTGCAGAAGCATCCCACTCAATTCAGAAAAGCTCCAAGTTTGGTGTATATGCCAGTGAAACTCCGGTTATAAATGGCAAAGAGGTAATGCAGCGCGTTCGTGACGAACGCGATCGATTTGTCGGTTTTGTTTTAGAGTCAGTCGCTGAATTTGAAGCTGAACACAAAATTTGGGGCATGGCGAAATTTGTTGATGATAATACGTTGGCTGTTGATGAAAAATTAATTCATGCCAAAACCTTTGTAATTGCGACGGGTTCTTCTCCGAAAATCATGCCTGAATTCTTTGGTTTGGGAGACAGATTAATTATTAATGATGATATTTTTGAATGGGTTGATCTTCCCAAATCAGTCGCTGTTTTTGGTTCTGGTGTAATCGGGTTGGAATTGGGCCAAGCTCTTCACCGCCTTGGAGTGAAGGTCAAAGTTTTTGGACGTCCCGGTAGAATAAGACCAATTTCAGATCCTGAAATCGTCTCTTACGCAAAGAAAACATTTCAATGTGAATTTTATCTGGATTCAGAATCAACGATTGAAAAGATCTGGCGAGATGGTAACGAAGTCGTTGTCCAGTATCTTACCGACGGTGAGCAAAATATTGAAAGATTTGAATATCTATTGGCTGCGACAGGACGAAAACCAAATATCGAAAATCTAGATTTATCCAGAACTTCATTGCAATTGGATTCCAATGGTGTTCCTGTTTTTGACCGTTTGACGATGCAGTGCGGCAACAGCCATTTCTTCATTGCAGGAGACATTAATAATGATCTCACTTTGCTGCATGAGGCCGCAGATGAAGGAAAAATTGCAGGTGAAAATGCTGCAACCTTTCCAAATGTAAGTCGAGGAATCCGCCGTTCAATGTTGAGTGTTGTTTTTACTGATCCCCAAATAGCTGTATTGGGGGAAACTTGGGAGAATCTACACAATTCCAAACCTTTTATTACAGGCAGAGTATCGTTTGAAAGTCAGGGTCGCAGTAGAGTTATGTTAAAGAATAAAGGACTACTGCATGTCTACGCGGATCCTCTTACAAAAAGACTTCTTGGTGCAGAAATTTTTGGACCTGATGCTGAGCACCTGGGCCATTTATTGGCGTGGTCACACCAGCAAGCCATGACGATTCCACAAATTCTTGAAATGCCTTTTTATCATCCAGTAGTGGAAGAGGGTCTTAGAACAGCTCTTCGGGATGCTGATTCTCAACTAAAGAATAATTAGATTTTGGTAAATCACATCAATCCCAAAGCAAGAGTTGTTCGAGAGATTCTTGAGCAAAATGATTTATCAATTACTGACGAGCAATGGCAGCGTTTAGAAACTTGGGTCGATCGTTTGGTTGAGATCAATAGTAGAATTAATTTGATTTCACGTAAGCAAACTGAAGTAGTTTGGTTACATCATATTCTTCACTCAATTACCCCACTCGTTTTAATTGATTTTCCAAAAGATATTGAGCTCTGTGATTTTGGTACAGGCGGAGGATTGCCTGGGGTCCCACTAGCTATTTTGAGACCTGATTGGCAAGTTTTTTTGTTGGATTCGCGTCAAAAAAAGATTTCAGCTATCAAGGAAACCACAGATGGACTAGGTTGTGTTAATTTAAATTTTATTGTGGGACGTGGGGAGGAAGTCGGTATGGATCCAATGTACAATAGTAGATTTCAATGGCTGACTGCGAGAGCAGTATCAGCTATTGGAAACCTTGAAAGATGGACAAGAGATTTACGTAAAAAAGAAGCTACTTTAATCGCATTTAAAGGGGGTAGTTTGGAGAATGAAGAAGTTACCCCTAATCAACTTCAAAATGTTGCTAGTTTAATTGAACACCCAATTAAATTAAATGGATATTCTGATTTTTACTATGGCGAAAAGAAATTAGTTGAAATTAAATTCAGATAAATCAACTATTCCGGTAAAAAAGTATTAAGTTTTTCTTTGTGGTAAATATCACGATTTTGATAGATTTCTTTAACCTTTGCTCTAACTTGGGTCAAAATCTTTGAAGTTTGACTTCCTTCTTCTGGTTTGTTGGATGTATCAAAATTATCAATAAATTTCATATATTTTCCAAGTGTATCGATATCACCAAAATATACTGAAATTGCTACTAGTAGCTGGGCTCCCATCAATCCCTGAATTTCGTTAAGTGTTTCGAAGTTGTCATCTAAAATTAGCTTGGCTTCCTTCAACAAATTTTCAGATTTTTCCCTTGTAAATTCAGCACTTTTCCCAAGATTTGTCATGCATAACTGAGCATGCCTTGCTTTGTTCATTGCATCAAGTCTTACGAAAACTCCATTCTCAGGGTTCATCTCACGCAAAATCTTGAATCCAAGAGCAGCAAACTCATAGCTTAGATTAGCCTGTTCGGTATTTCTTGATTCCCCACCAATCCCCTCTTTATTTTGATTGTATTTGGCAGATAGTTCAGTTTTTTCTGTATTCCATTTCTCTGAGAACTTTGAAACATCAAATGATGGCTCATCTTCTTGACTAAACTTGAAAAACTCCTCTCCGGGAGCCGTGAAATTACAATTTGGGCAAATGGTCAAATAAAGTAAATTATAGTCAATTGGGTCTTTACCATCAACAGGTTCTCCAAAGGTAGGAATCCCAAAAATATTGTTCTTTATATGTACGGACTTACTTCGAAGTGAATATTGCTGCACTTTCTCTTGTCCACAAACAAAACATTCAACGTAATGTCCTAAAAGTGAGGAGTTCTGGCAGACCAATTTGTCAACAGTATTGCTCTGGTCACCTTGGAGAAGGTGATTAATCCCGTGGTTTTCTCCTGGCCTTGAACTGAATTGTAGACCAAGAATAAAGTATCCATGTTGTTTGCTTGGCTTTGCCCACCGGACTACTACACTGCCGATAGGATCACAAACAGAGTATTCTCCTTTTTTCGAAGAGGATGGAATGTAAATCTCGAGCAAAACTTTTGAAAAAATATTGACTGGTCGCTTGCACCTTATCCGACAACCTCCCTCTGAAAGATCAAGACCAACTACATTCTCGATATGGTTATGAACATGTAAACGAGCAGGAAAAACAATTCTGCGACGTTCGTGGACTCGAATTTCTGACATATCTGACATGACTGCCTTTGCTTTGAGAGTTTTCTGGTATTTTTTTAGTTGCTGATAGTAGTTCGCTAAGAATTGTACTTCCAGTCGAAATCTTGTGTTTGCTCAATTATTCAAGATTTGCATAATAAGATTTTTTAATGATGGGAGATCATAAACTGGAGCATGGCATAATTGTCCTTGACATACATGAATCAATAACCGCTCATCTGAGGTTGCTCTGCCCTCTGCAATTGGAACCTGTTGGCTAACAGGATCTGGATCATCAGAAGGAATAAATACCACGACAACTTCAGGTAAAAAAGTCTGTCTCAACCACTGAAGAACCTCCTTCGTTTCTGATTTTGATTCATCGCCAGAAACAACTACCTCAATACCACCTTTTCGAGCCCATATCAGGGCGCTCAACATAGCTGAAAAATTTACACCTGCTTGGTGCAGATGAGGTGAAAAGCTATGAAGGATTCTCTCTGCATCGCTTAGAAGCCCTAAGCCCATCCCAAAGCTAGCTAATTTTAGAAAAAGCAATGCTGTTGAAGTATTGCCTGAAGGTTCGACTCCATCATGACCATCTGCTTTTCTGACTAGAACTTCTTCTGCATCAAACCCCGTTTCATAGTAAGCCCCGTCAGGATTTAAGAAGAGTCGATTGATTTCATTAGCCCAGTGATGGGCCTTTAATATATATTGGGGTTCATAATTCCAAGCGTAGATGTCTAAACACGCTAACCCCAGTTGGGCGTAGTCACTTAGATAAGCAGGAAAATTTGCGTCCCCATCTCTGTAGCGGCGTAATAGGCGCCCATCTTGAGTAATGAGATTTTCTTCAATGAAAGCCAAGGCGTTGGTTGCTGTTATTCCATATTCATCATGGTCCAGAATTCTTGCAGCTTGCGCAAACGAGCTGATCATCAAAGCATTCCAAGAGACTAGGACTTTATCATCTTTTAAAGGGCGAATTCGTTGAGCTCGGACATCAAGTAATTTGCTACGTGCTTCATTGATTATCGATTGCCATTCATTTTCATCCAGCCCCAATTGTTCACTAAAACTGTTTGATGGTTGGGAAACATTCAGAATATTTTTTCCTTCGAAGTTTCCCTCGAGCGTTACATTCCAATAATTTGCAAGGATATCAGCATAGTCCTTTTGGACAGTCTTTTTGAATTCATCCGGGGACCACAAATAGAAGAGTCCCTCATGTCCCTCGCTGTCAGCATCCTCTGCAGAGCAGAAGCCACCATCCTCAGCCAACATATCTCTTTTAATGTAATGAAAAACATCTTCAGCTATTTCTTTGTGGAATGGATTTTTGGTCACTTGGAAGCATTCCAAAGCTACTTGAGCGAATAGTGCGTTGTCGTAAAGCATTTTCTCAAAGTGAGGTACAAGCCAGCGATAATCTGTGCTGTAACGACAGAGGCCCCCACCCACCTGGTCATAAATTCCTCCATTTCGCATCCTTTCCAATGTGAGTTCAACCATATAAAGATCAGAGGGATTTCCAGTTCTCAGATGATACCTCAAGAGCAGTTGCAGACCCATGCTCGGCGGGAATTTATTGGGTCTTTGGAGTGCAAATCCACCATCTTCTTGATCAAAAACCTGCCGATACGCTTGTACGGTGTTTTCAACACAATCCCATTGTGGTAAGGGTTCATCCAAAGGTTGAGGCGCTGGAGCTCTTCTTAAGTAGGTGGTTAGTTGTTCTGCTGTGTCATGAATTTTTTCTTTTTCCTCCTGCCAATAGAATTGGAGACTTTCCAAAACCTGACGAAAACTTTGGCGCCCATACATGGGCTTGGGAGGGAAATATGTTCCACCAGTAAAGGGTCTGCCATCTGGGGTAGCAAACATATTTAGAGGCCATCCTCCTTGTTCACCAAGTGCATGCAGAGCATCCATGAAAACCTGATCGATATCTGGTCGCTCTTCTCTGTCAACTTTTATCGCAACAAAATTTCTATTCAAATAATCAGCGGTTTCTCTGTCTTCAAAGGATTCCCTTTCCATCACATGGCACCAATGGCAGGTTGCATAACCAATACTAACTAGAATGAGTTTTTGTTCTCTCCGTGCTTTGTCAAAGGCTTCTTGGGACCAAGGAAACCAATCCACAGGATTATGAGCGTGCTGAAGTAGGTATGGACTCTTCTGATCAATTAATCGATTGGTATTAGGAGACAACATGAACCTTTAGTTTGAAAGTTAGTTCATTTTTTTCAAAATTTTTCATTTTTTAAAAATAAACATGTACTAATTATTGATGAACTGGTTGAATTCAAAATATTAATATCTTTTAAAATTTTAATTGAAAAAGTTAGCTTGGCTTAATCCAAGAAAGCAAATCATTTAGAATATTTGATTGATCTTTTGGAGAGAGTTTTTCCCAATTAAATATTGGTTTATCCCAATTATTTGACCTCTGAACATTAGCAATTTCGGGTCGTTTTTTCTTCCAATCATGAATTATCCTTTTCCAATGTCTCTTGCGGCGTGCCCAGCGAGAATTTTCTTCTGGTGGTGCTAGTAAGCCAATTGAGTAGAAAGCCTTGTCAAGATCGAGAGACTGGTAAATCGGAATGCCCCACCATGAGGAAGACTGGGGAAAATATTTGTTTTCTCCAATGATCCAAGCAGAAGTTAATTTCTTGGTAACAGGGTGTAGACAAGGAGCCAGCAACATAATCTCTGACTGGTCTGATGCTTTTAATTTACTGATATCAATAATCCAAACATAATTCTCAGTTTCATTCAGTTGTTTGAAAAGAGAATGGCAACTTTGAATCCACGATTGCCTACTAGGGTAAGAAATCCAGGTGTCCAACACAATCTTGCCTTCCACAAAAGATCTTAGATACCAGTTTGTACTACCTATGTTGGCCGAAATACTTCTAAAATGATGTGTCTCAATTATAGAAATTTCTCTACTGCCTTGATTCCAGGCAATTTCAAATGCTTGTTTTGTAAAATTAATTTCATTCTCTTTTTTATCATGATGTAACTTTTTAATGTTTGTTGAATTTTCAATTATTGCTTTTTTTATTTTGTCAGCAATTTCTTGCTGGATTGGATCTTTGAAGAGATCCTTTTGCAATGAATGAATCAACCAATCAGAGAAATGCATTGAATTCATGATTAGAAATTTCTGTACATGGGACAATTTGATTTGATGTGACTTGTGGCGAAAAATTCACCAAGAATTCATTTCATAAAAAATGATTAAAATTAGTTCAGGAAATCTTAAAGGGACAAAACTTCTTGTACCAGAAGGCCAATTGGTGCGTCCGAGTTCCAGTCGGACACGATCAGCCGTTTTTAATACACTTCAGCATAGGTTTGATCTGAATGATTTTTTGATTTGGGATGCCTATGCTGGAAGTGGCTCACTTGGTTTGGAGGCATTTAGTCGAGGCGCAAGGCCAGTAGTTTTTACTGAAAACAACCATTCTAATTTCAAAATATTGATTAAAAATCTGGAAAAATGTGCTCTTTCTCAAAAATGTGCTCATCGAATGAGTGCTCAGCAGTGGCTTGATTCTTCAATCGAACCAGCAAAGATTATGGTGTTTTTAGACCCACCCTATCAATCAGATGAGTTAAGCAGAATCATTCCAAAGCTTGCCCTATCCAATATCATTTTGAATGGGAGTTTGGTCATCGCTGAAACAGATTCCAAGATCATGCTGAACTGGCCAAGCCAATTTGAGTTGTTCTTCTCAAGAAAGTACGGACGCACCAGAATTGAGATTGCAGAAAAACTGGAGATGGCTTGATGAAAAATTCAGTTTGGGAAGAAAGGCGCTCTGGAAAGTCTTTGAATCGTAAAGACGATCCACGTACACCGTTTGAGCGGGACCGAGCCAGGGTGATTCACTCTGCCGCCTTTCGTCGATTGCAGTCTAAAACCCAGATTCTTGGGACTACTGAAGGTGATTTTCACCGAACAAGACTAACACATTCGATGGAGGTTGCTCAAATCAGCAGAGGTTTGCTGTTGGTTATCGAAAGGAATCAACCTGAGTTCCAAGAATATTTACCATCCTCTGCCTTGCTTGAAACGATTTGTCTCTCACATGATTTGGGGCACCCACCATTTGGTCATGGTGGTGAGGTCGCTCTCAATTCGATGCTACACAAGCACGGTGGTTTTGAAGCAAATGGACAAACTCTTCGCCAGTTGACAAAACTCGAGGCACATACCCCAGAGTATGGTCTCGATCTTACGAGGAGATCATTACTGGGTGTGATTAAGTATCCAGTTTTTTATAAGGAAGTCTGTAAGTCCACATGGCCCAAAGAGAACTCCCCAACACCAAGGTATGCTTGGCTTCCTCCAAAATGTATTTTTGAAACGGAAGAAGAAATTCTAGAGTGGTTGCTTAGCCCGTTCAATTCATCTGATAGAAAAATTTTCCGAGAATATCTTCCCCCTAATGAAAGTGAACATGGTTCTTCAAAGTACCTCTCCTTGGATACGTCGTTGATGGAATTGGCAGACGATATTGCCTATGGAGTACATGATCTTGAGGACGCAATTGCTCTAAAATTAATAACCAGAGAGCACTGGCAGGAAGTCCAAGAAAATTGTGATTCTAAATGGTGGGAAGCTCAAAACATTGGTCACCTAGAGAATCAACTTTTCTCAAGCTTCGATGACAGCAGTTCATTGAGGAAACAAGCAATCGGTGGAATCGTACATTTGCTGGTCAGTTCTTTGGAAATTGTGAAGCAGAAGAAATTTGATAATCCTCTGTTGGATTTCAATGCGAAGCTGTCTATCGAATCTTCGAGATTTATTTCCCTCTTGAAAGATGTCGTCTTCAGACACGTAATTCAATCAAACAGTGTCCAACTATCGACTTACCGAGGACATCATATTGTTAGAAAACTCTTTGAAATTTTTCTGCAAGAGGGGGCATCAATCCTTCCAGATCCCTTCAAGAAAAGATTTACTACCTCCTCATCGGAAAAAGAGGCTGCTAGGATTGTCGGTGACTATATTGCCGGAATGACAGATTCCTTTGCTAGCAGAACATATGAAAAGCTTTTTGAACCTGGTAAGGGTTCTGTGTTTGACAGAAATTGAATCCAATGAAGGAGGAGCAACGATGCTCAGTTGTCCCTCCATGTTGCTTCTTCAGATCGTCCGAACATTCACAGCACACGGCCCCTTGCGGCCCTCGCCAATTTCAAATTCGACAATCTCCCCTTCTTTAAGGTATTTGCCTTGAACCTGAGAAAAATGAACAAACAGATCTTCACCTGACTCTTGAGCAATGAACCCATAACCTTTGCGTTCATTGAACCACTTGACACGCCCTTGTTGTTGCATGGTTGGCCTCTACTCGGTGATGAAGAATTCACCCCAACTTTTGAGGTCTGCCAAGAGTATCTTTTTTAAACCACTAAGCAAGCCTTCAGTTTTGATAGAAAATATAAAGTTAAATTAAAACAGCCATTTGAGTGATTAAATTTTGCATGACAAATATTTGATGCAAATAATTTCATAAATTTTTAATCATGATCAGTACTAATTTCGTGATCTAGCAGATATAATTTCATTCTTGCATGGAATATGCGTTTCAGATCAAACCCTTGAAGGTTGAGATTGGTTAAATTTACATAAAATATTGTCTTGAATCTGGATCAGAGCAGAATGTCACAACAACAATTTAAATTTAAAGAACGCCTTCGTTATCGGCTAGATAACTTCTTTTCAAAAGGTGGTACTGCAGTATTCCTCGCATTGCTCTTCTTATTTTTCATCGCGTTTGTGATCATGGGATCTCTACGACTTCTAGCTTTCGTGCTATTCCCAGATGAAAATATTGAAGAGATGGGATTTTTGCTTTGGCATGCTTTCTTCCAAATCATTGACTCAGGCTCACTTGCAGAGTTGGACGCGCAATCTAATCTTGCTGGGAAATTAGTTGCTATAGCTACCATTTTCATGGGACTGGTATTGTTTTCTAGTATGGTTGCTTTCATTACTCAGCAATTTGAAATGCGACTATCCATTCTTAGAAAGGGGAAGAGCAAAGTTCTTGAGAAAAACCATACAATCATTTTAGGATTTGATATTCGTTGTCTGGAAATCATTAAAGAATTAATTGAAGCAAATGCATCTGAAAAAGATGCAGTCGTAGTTGTGATGGCTGACCGTGAAAAAGAAGAGATGGATGATTATTTTCACGAACACCTTCCAGACACACAAACCACTCGCATAATTTGCAGAACTGGTTTGGCCTCATCCCCCCAGGCGTTGAGAAAAATAGGAGTGGATAAAGGGAGATCCGTTATCTTGACAAATCCCTCCCCTCAGGTTGCAACCAACACTGTGAAAATGCAGGGGGATTATCAGATCTTGAAAGCCATCATGGCAATTTCTTCTGTGACTGGGGAGGAGAAGATGCCCCCAGTCATTGCGAAATTGTTTTTTGAGCGGAATCGAGACCTGGCTCGGGGAATAGCACCAGGCAAGGTCGTTGTTCTTGATGAAGATCTCATCCTTGCAAAAATCCTCGTACAGACTTCACGAATTCCAGGCTTGTCGCTGGTCTATTCACAGTTGGTGGGCTTTGTTGGTGACGAAATTTATTTCTCCACGATTCCTGAATTTATTTGGGGGAAAACTTTCGGTGAAATGCAGTTTCATTTTCAGAGAAGTGTCCCTATCGGAGTCAGGCGATCTGATCTGATTATGCTCAATCCAAAGCCTGAAACTGTCTTGGAGGAGGGGGATGAGGCTATCGTCATTGCTGAGGACGACTCAACAATTCACTTTTTTGAACAACCCGTTGTTGAGCCAACAGAACTCTCTTATTCCGAAAACAAAGTTCTCCCAAAGATTGAAAAGTACCTGATCTTCGGATGGAACAGGAAGCTTCCAATATTGGTTGACGAATACAGCGGTTACATACACGATGGCTCTGTGATCGATATAATCGTGCCGAGAAAATCAGATGCGATGGAGAGAATTTTTCAGCAACTTTCCAGTAAGCATCCAAAGGTGCGGATGACTTTGCAGCAAGTCAATCCATCAATGTCCAACTTCCCCGGTCGGCTCTATCCCCACCGTTACGACAACGTAATTATCATGGCAGGGGAGAATGGTACTACTGAGGAAATTGATTCTGAAACAATTTCCATGCTGCTCAAATTCCGACACTTTTTCAGAGAGGTTCGAACTAAGGGTGAAGAAGTCCACACGCAGCTTATCACAGAAGTGATGGATTCAGCGAATGCGCAAATTATTCAGCAATCTGGAGTCAAAGACTTCTTGGTCAGCAATCAATTTGTATCGAAGATGATGGCCCAGATCTCTGAGGACTCTGATGTATATTTAGTGTATGAAGATTTGTTCAAGGAGCACGGAAGTGAAATTTATCTCAAGCCCGCTTGGCTATACTTCGAGAATTTACCGATGGAAGTTTCATTTGCGGATATAATGCTGGCAGCACAAAAGAGAAATGAAGTGTGTTTTGGTGTCAAAATCAAATCTGAGGAGTATGAACCAAAATTTGGAATCCACTTGATCCCACCCAAAGAACAAGTTTTCCTGCTGGAAGAAGGTGACACCTTCATTACTCTTGCTGAAGACGAATACTAATCTTCGATAGACTCATTCCCCACCTCCCCCATGTCGGAAGTCTTTCAGATTCAGGCTGATTACCATCCTACAGGTGATCAGCCGAAAGCCATCGAATTCCTCTGCAATAATCTTGATTCAAAAGTCAGAAACCAGATTTTACTGGGTATCACCGGATCTGGGAAGACTTTTACGATGGCCAGCATTATCGCAAGATTACAGCGGCCCGCCCTAGTCCTGGCTCACAACAAAACTCTTGCAGCACAGCTTTACAACGAATTTCAACAGTTTTTTCCAGAAAATGCTGTCGAATACTTCGTGAGCTTCTACGATTATTACCAACCAGAAGCCTATGTTCCCCAAAGAGATTTGTTTATTGAAAAGGATACTGCGCTTAACGATGAATTAGACCGTCTCCGCCTTTCTGCGACTCGCTCCATACTGGAAAGGAAGGATGTTGTCATTGTCAGCAGCGTCTCATGCATCTACGGTTTGGGCGATCCTGAAGAGTATGGACAAATGTTGCTCTATTTGCGTCAAGGCGATCGTTATAGGAGAGGGCAACTCTTAGAAAGATTGGTGGAGATCCGCTATGAACGGAACGATTATGACTTTCATCGTGGAACATTTCGCGTTCGTGGAGATGTCATCGAGATTTACATGGCCGAAGCAGAATACGCCGTGCGCGTAGAACTTTGGGGGGATGAAATTGAAAATATTAGTAAATTTGACCCACTTACGGGAAAGAGAATTGCGGGTCTTCGTCACTTTGTAATCTACCCTGCTTCGCACTACGTTACAGGTTCAGACACGATTCCAACCACAATCAGTATGATCCGGGAAGAGCTTCAAGAACGCTTGGAAGAGCTACATTCCCAGGGAAAGTTGGTCGAATATCATCGCCTGAAGCAAAGAACGGAACATGATATTGAAATGATTGAGGAAACTGGGTTTTGCCAAGGAATTGAAAACTACAGCCGCATCATTCAGCGCAGGCCTCCAGGTTCTGCTCCAACTACTTTACTTAATTATCTGCCAGACAATGCAATTATCTTTGTAGACGAAAGCCATGCGAGCCTTCCTCAAGTTCGAGGCATGTACATGGGCGATAGAAGTCGCAAAACCACATTGGTTGAGCATGGATTTCGACTGCCATCCGCAATCGATAATCGTCCGCTTACTTTTGAGGAATTCGAAAAAGTAGACCTCCCCTTCATCTACGTTTCAGCTACTCCAGGTGATTACGAATTGCAGAAAGCTGGACCGCAAGTGGCTGAACTGGTGATTCGTCCAACTGGACTAGTAGACCCACCCATTGAAATACGGCCTGTCATCGGGCAAGTCGATGACATGCTTGAAGAAATTCGTATTCGCGTTGAGAAAGAAGAAAGAGTTTTGATTACAACCCTGACAAAGAGGATGGCAGAAGATCTGACAGATTATTATAAAGATCTTGGTGTAAGAGTGGTCTACATGCACTCAGATGTCGATGCCGTGGAACGAACCCAAATTCTTCATGATCTAAGAATGGGTAAATACGATGTTTTAGTAGGAATCAACTTACTTCGCGAAGGACTGGATTTGCCAGAAGTTTCCCTTGTGGGGATTTTTGATGCCGATAAAGAGGGGTTTCTTCGGTCTACACGTTCATTGATTCAGACTTGTGGTCGGGCAGCAAGAAATGTTCATGGACAAGTGCTGATGTACGCTGATCGAGTTACAAGATCGATGCAGGAGACAATTGACATCACCGAAGCGCGAAGAACTAGGCAACTAGATTACAATCAGAAAAACAACATAACTCCAAGAACCGTAAAACGTTTTGTTGCGCCTTCCTTACGCACTGAAATGGCGGAAGAAGAAGTCGTTGAAGAAGCAGCACCGGTTTACCAAAATCATAGTAAAATTGAGGATAAGATCACTGAGCTTGAATCGGATATGCGAACAGCCGCGAGTAATCTTGAATTTGAATTTGCTGCAAAATTGCGGGACCAGATTCAAAAGTTAAAATTGTCAATTGGTACAGTCGATTGAGAATACTCAATCAATTCCTCAGTCATAAAATAAGATTTCCAAAGTATCCTTCCCCACTTTGGACTTTCTTTACTGCTTCATTCTGCCTCCCATCATTAATTCGCACTTCTCTCCTCTTAGAACAAACGGAACTCCATCCTAGAATACTAAAGACTTTTTCATTAGGTCTTGGCTATGACCTGATGAATGCCGCATTGATTACTCTTGTATTCGGGCTCATTCCATTACCAAATCGTTTATTCAAAATTTTCAGTACTTTGCTCTTTTCTGCGCTAGCAGTCTTTTCCTTCATTGATTATCAATATTTACTTCAATTCGGCTCGCATCTTCCTTTTCATACGCTTGAGTATCTTCAGGCACCTCAACACTTCTCATCAACTGTTATTGCGGCGCTGCTTCACCCCAGTTTCATACTGATTGTCCTTGTACCTATCACAGGTTTTGTTTTTCTAGCCTTCCATTTCCGTAAAGATTCTCAGTCATGGAAGCGAAAGTTACTGATTCGGATTGTAAGTCTGATTACTTTATTTGTGATAGGTGGGAGCGCAGGCAGTTACAGTAATTCCTATGTTGGAAAAAATATTGATGATCCACTTACCACAGCGGCATTAAATTATTTTTTTTGGACTCAAGACCGTGAAAAAGAAGTTACTGTTGAGAAACCCACCCAAGCGTTGGAGTTGATTCAAACCGATTTACTAGGAAAGATCCCTACAGATCCAGTTTATCGTGAATATCCTCTTGTCCGAGCACACGATGCTAGGGGATGTTCAATCAAAGCAACCGAACTAGCCACCTTGCTTTGCCCAGATCCTTCCAAAAAACTCAACATCATCTTACTTTTAATGGAATCCTTCCGAGCAGCTGAAATTGGGGTCTATGGCAGTAAAATAGATTTGACTCCTAGATTTGATGAGTGGTCCAAGAAGGGCATTCTTTTCAAGAATTTTTACGCAAATGGCTTTCAAACTCGCCACGGTGAAATCGCAACCTACTGTTCAGTGATGCCAAATTATGGCGCAGCAGTGCTGAAACGCTATGCGAAAAACCATTTTCGCTGCTTGCCAGCGGTACTTCAGGAAAATGGATATTCAACAACTTGGATTCATGCTGGAGATGCGAGTTTTGATGGACAAGCAACGTTTTTTCAAGAAAATGGTTTTGAAAAAATCATTGATAAATTTGATTTTCCGAGTGACACAGAAGAATTAGGTTGGGGGTATTCTGATGGAGCTCTCTTCCAAAAAATTCTGACTACCCTACCATCTCTGGAAAAACCTTTTTTTGCTTCAGCCCTTACGATTACAAATCATCATCCATTTGAAGTTCCAACTGAATATGAATTAGGACTGGGGACTCAAGATCTCCATAATTATTATAATTCTATTCATTATATGGATTCAAAATTGGGGGAGTTTCTATCGCTAGCTGAAAAAGAACCTTGGTTTGAAAATACTCTCATCATCGTCACGGCAGACACCTCTAGCTTTCAGCCACCCCAATCGGAGCCCAAGGACTTTGGTGAATTTGTTGCGCTTCGATCTCGGATTCCTTTGTTAATTCTGGGAGGTCCAATTAAGCAAAATGCTGAAATTAATGAGTTCGCAAGTCAGATAGACTTAGCTCCTACAATAATGGATTTACTTGGTTTAGCCTGGACCAGTCCATGGGTTGGAAAATCTCTGATTGCTAAACAAGATCTTCCGATTGCCTACACGAATAGACCAGGAAGTTACTGGGCGGTAATGAGTGAAGAAGGAAGTGTTTTTTCGGAGAATGATCATAAATTCCACGTGGATGATCTAATTAATCCTAAATTGGAAGATAGATTGAAATCTTTAGGAAGTGCTTGGCTAAGCGTCACCAGTTGGCTTCTCCAAGAAGATCTCTATTGGCCAAAATTGGACAAAAATAATTAGATGGCTTCTCCAATAAAAATAACAAAGTCAAATAGATGAAAATATGTTTCAGAAATTATGTCTTTTGTTGATCAGTCTACTGCTGAGTTTTGATTTATCCTTAGCTCGTCCAAAAATTTCTCTAGATGAACGAGAAAACATTCGGATTTATGAGGATGCCAGCCCTGCTGTTGTCAACATCAGTTCTATTGCAGTAAATTATGATTTCTTTTATCGCCCGATGCCCTCAGAAGCAGGTTCCGGGACGGGTTTTTTTATTGACCGATTAGGTCATATTGTCACTAATTATCATGTAATTGAAGGAGCCCAAGAATTAATTGTCACCATGCTTGATGAGAGTCGATGGGAAGCCAGTATAGTTGGAGTAGACCCCAATAACGACTTGGCTGTGATTAAAGTCGATATTCCAGATGAAAGGATTAAGACTTTATCGATGACCGATTCCGACGAAGTCTTCGTTGGCCAGAAAGTCTTGGCTTTAGGAAATCCTTTTGGCCTACAACACACTCTCACAACTGGAATTATTAGCGCTTTGGGCAGAACGATTGAGGCCCAGAATGGTAGAAAGATTGAGGGTGTGCTACAGACTGATGCGGCAATCAACCCAGGAAATTCGGGCGGACCCTTGCTGAATAGTGAGGGACGGGTCGTCGGAATCAACTCTGCAATCATTGGTTCTGCAGGAAGCGTGGGGATTGGTTTTGCGATACCTAGTAATACTGCCCGAAGAATCATCCCCGATTTGATTGAGCATGGGTACGTCCAACGACCGTGGTTGGGTGTTGAGCCTATTCCTACTCGTTACTTACGAAGAGCCGGGTTAAATGTCCCAGATGGGTTATTGGTAGCTCGAGTTGTTGCCGGAACAGCTGCTGGGAATGCAGGTTTGCGGGGGGCTGACAGAGAAATCATTGTTGGTCGTTATCGAGTTCCCTGGGGTGGTGATATCCTGACAAAACTGGATGGAGAATCCCTGAGTAATGTGGAAGATCTGGCGCGAATAATTGATGTTCGACAACCAGGAGAAATCCTGAACATCACATTCGTGCGAGACAGTAAGACCTACCGAACCAAAGTTAAGTTAACTAAACGTCCTCGCCCTTCTTTAACAAATCGATAGTATAAAATAAATAAAAACAAATACTTGTGAGAGTGTGCATACATTTTGAAGATATTGTAGAGATTCAAATGGAATTGATAACTCTTTCACTGCAATTGCTTCATGACACGCTTGCTTGTCATTGGCGACGTTCACGGTTGCCTTATCGAATTGGAAAACCTTCTTAGGAAATTGCGATACCAAGTTCAACAGGACAAGCTGGTTTTTGTTGGAGATCTCCTGAACAAAGGACCTTCGGGTGCCGAAACATTATCATTCGTCAACGATCTAAAAGATGACGGCGGCGAAGTGATTTATGTGAGGGGGAATCATGATGAGAAATATCTGCAATTCTACCATCAATTTTCCAAAAGACTCCGAAACGGGGAAAAACCACCCCGCAGATTGTGTCAGGGATGGTTGGGGCCCGATGGTCAGAGCACCATTAGTAAAATGAAAAGTCGTGATTGGAGACTCCTTTTAGAGACACCTCTTTCTTTTCAAACAGGTAATCTAACTGTTTTACATGGAGGATTGTCATCAAAAATTCACTGTAAGCCCAAGCATCTTTTGGATTCAAAGAGCTTCACATCGAAGCGCAGAGCTGAAATCAAATCTTTGATGTATATTCGGAAATTGCGTAAGGATGGCTCAGTCCCCAATCAGAATGAGACAAGAGGCTTGGTACCTTGGCAAGATCTTTACGATGGCCGATTTGGCTGGGTCGTTTATGGTCATCAACCCACATCGCATGTCCATCACAGAGGGCATACTATCGGTATTGATACAGCGTGCTGCTATGGTAATCGACTAACAGCACTAGTTCAGGAGCCAGGTTCACAAATTTATTGGGAATCTGTTTCAGCCCGATCCTATTATGCGAATTGTCCTCCGCCCAAGCGCCTCAAGTATGCAGCCACCGCAGTTTGATCCTCATGATGAAAAGACCTTCTCGAATTTAGAACATCCACTCCCTGTCATAAAACGCGACAAAAATTGGAAAAAATTGCAGGATTGCTGGGAGTTGCAAATTGAAAAATGGATCTCTCCTAAAATCAAGGAAGAATCTCCTTTGAATGATTGGGAAAAGCTTGTTCTACTTGGAACTTGTATTGGGTTTCACCAACGTAATCTGAATTGTAATGATCCAGCACATCAATACATCTACCCAAAAATTCTGATCGATGTACAGAATCTTTTTCCAGAATTCATTAAGGAAGGAGCAGATCCAAATCATCCGGATGTCCTTAACCAGGTAATCGATTTTGGGATACAATGGGTCTATTACATGGACTGGGATTTGTATATGTCACAGGAGTTGTATTAATTCGGCTATGAACAGTCCTCCGTGACCAAAACTCTGTGAAACACCCCTTTCCCTTCCTGTTTTTTCCTTCTCTCCTACTAATCCTTTTCAGCAAATTTGCTATTGCTGAAGAATCTTACAGCCAGCATTATCCCGTTCAAATTACCACAACTTCGATTGGTGATGGATTTTGGACAGGATCATTCGTCAAGGAAGATTTTTTGGTGGGTTTACAATTCACAAACCACTCAACAAATCTTACCAAAGAAGAAGTTTATGATCATAGTATTGGCCAGCAGAGTCAGGTTGTTCTCCTCTTTAATCGTTGGAACCCTGCAAGGGAAAAGTCATTCTTTCTTCAGAGTGGCATTGCTCACCGCAAGCAGTATGAGGAAACTGTCTTCAGGCGGGATCGCTATCAAGGAGACACCCTAGTTGCTTACGGCCGATTTGGAAGTGTCAAGCTTGTCTGGCCGGAGTGGGCAGTTAATCTGGGCTTCGGGTGGCATTGGCGCTCAGATCTTGGATTTAGCGGGGGTGTGGGTTATGGACTTCTTTGGAGTGAGCGTCCAAAAATGACGATTGATTCCACTTATGATTGGTTTGTCACCGAAGCCGAGAATAAATACTTTCAAGCACAACAAGAACAAACTAGAGATAAACTCAATCAGCTAGCAATTTGGCCATTGTACTCAGCCAGTATTGGTTGGACATTTTAGACTCTCATGATGATTGAATGTGAATCACCTCAGTAGTCTTTGGATTCAAAGGTCAGCTTGGCTAATCGCAATAAGACCAAAAACTCTTGGAGCAGCGGTTGCCCCAGTCCTCATCGGTACTTCGATGGCCATTTCAGATGGACTGTTTCATCTGCTTTCATGCCTCTTATGTTTGTTTGCCGCCATCCTGATTCAAATTGGGACCAATTTTTCGAATGACTACTATGACTTTTTCAAAGGTGCGGATACTTCTGAACGTCTCGGACCCAAGCGAGTAACACAATCAGGACTGCTGGAACCTGATGCAGTGAAGCAGTTGTTTGTAATTGTTTTTGGAATGGCTGTCCTCTGTGGCTTTTTTCTGGTTCTTAGAGGTGGTTGGGCAATTTTACTGATTGGACTGCTCTCAATTGCTTCGGGCATTCTTTATACAGGTGGACCCTTCCCTCTGGCGTATCATGGGTTAGGGGATATCTTCGTCCTGTTGTTTTTTGGTCCAATTGCAGTGTCAGGAACCTATTATGTGCAAACGCTTCAGTGGAGCGAATTGACAATTTTAGCTGGTTTCATCCCTGGATTGACCGCCACAGCATTAATTGCGGTCAATAATCTTCGTGATGCCCCGACTGATGCGAAAGTTGCGAAGCGAACCCTAGCTGTGCGATTTGGAGAGAATTTTGTTCGGAGAGAGATCCAATTCGCATTAATTTTGAGTGCAGTTATACCAATTCTATTGGTTGTTAATCGACCCAGTCACTGGCCTGCTTTACTCAGTTTGTTGGCGTTGTGGCCCATACTTGGTGTGATTAAGCAGGTCCTTTCTGGTACCAAAGGTAAAGAGTTGAATGTCGTTTTGGGGACTACTGGAAAAATTCTTTTAATTCAGTCACTTCTTTTTTCAGTAGGATGGATAGTTGGTCCAGCTTTGCTTGATTAAATATTTCTCAACATTAGAGAAGAGAGGTCATTCCAATCAATTGGGGATGGTTGGTTTTTCTTCGACCCCATTAGCATGTCTTGCAAATCTTCCACTTAGGAGTCCATGAATTTGATCAGGACTCTTCCAAGGCCATCCTCCGAATTGGGTTCGCCGATATTCCTCAAAAGTATCAACAATTTCTTGTCGTGAATTCATCACAAAGGGTCCATATTGCACAACTGGTTCGCCGATGGGTCTGCCCTGCAGGAGAAGGAGCTTCGCAGGGCTATCACCATTGATAATCTTCAAGCTCTCTGACTGATTAATGTGGCCTACTTGATTGAGTTTTAACTGCTCACTTGCAACTTTAACGGATTTTCCTTCGTAAAGGTACAAGCTTCGGTTTACTCCATTCAGGACCTTTGGTAATTCCCATCTAGCTTGTTCGTCAAGAGAAATAACCCAAATTGCCACATCATTGGTTGCATCACTGGCCCAGGAGTCAGGGGTTGGCACTGGCCCTTTTTTGGTTCCAATACCCTTACAGTATTGAATCACCTGAATGCTGCGCCCTGCTTCATCTGTAAAAGTGCTTGTTGGAATTGTCTCAGCCCAGAGCATTTTAAAGTTGGGATCAACCATTTTTCGATGCTTAGGTAGATTGAGCCAGATCTGGAATAATTCCAAAGTATTACCTTGATTCTCTTCAAGGAGCGGAAACATCTCCGAGTGCTGAACCCCAGATCCAGCTGTCATCCATTGAACATCACCGCCACCGTAACGACCCGCGGCTCCCATCGAGTCAGCATGGTCCACCATTCCTCTCTGAACAACAGTCACTGTTTCAAAACCACGATGCGGGTGCGCGGGGAAACCAGGAATCTTATCTCCATGGTACATTCGCCAACCATCTTTGATGATAAAATCATTTCCGATCTGACGTCCTCTGAGTGAGGCTGCAGGCCCACCTTTGCCGTTCCCTTTGGGATAAAAGTCCAAATGATGAACACAAAATAAAAAAGGATCTCTTGTAGCCCAAGGAAAACCAAGATTTTCGATTGTTATTGTCGCCATTCACTTCTCTCTTCTATATTTTTGGATGCCAGCAACGAACCCGATGTCGGGTGTTTTGGCCCTGCCAAGGAGGGTTGATTTCACATTGTTTATTTGCTTTTGTGCAGCGATCTCTGAATCGACATCCTATCAGGATCGACCCGGGTTGAGGCAGGGTCCCTGGGATTGGTTCAAAACTAATATTGGCTTTCCCAGGACGAGGCCGAGCCTGCTGAAGAGCAACGGTATAAGGATGTGCAGGGCTCTCCAATTGTTCAACCGGTAGATCTTCAACTACTTCTCCAGCATACATAATCACGACTCTGTCTGCTAGAAAGCCGACCACATCCAAATCATGTGAGATGAAAAGCAAGGCCATCTTGCGTTCACTTTGAAGATTTTTGATTAGTCTGAGAATCTGTGCTTGTGTAGTCACATCCAAAGCGGTTGTTGGCTCATCAGCAATCAATAAATCCGGCTCACAGACGAGGGCCATAGCTATCATCACTCTCTGCCGCATGCCTCCAGAGAATTGATGTGGATACCACTCTAGCTTGCTTTCAACATCTCGCAGTCCTACTTGTCTCAAAAGATCAGAGATTTTCTTTCTGCGGTCTTGATTTCCTAAAGGTGAATGTTCTTTCAGTACTTCATCAAGTTGCTCATGAATCGTCAGTACAGGATTCAAGGCAGTCATTGGTTCCTGAAAGATCATCGCCATTTCTTTTCCTCGCAACTCGCGCCATCGTTTATTGGAAGCATTAGATAGATCTTCGCCTCTCCACAAGAGCGCTCCCCGATTTTCAGCTATTATTTTGTTTGAAAGCAAACCCATCATTGACAAGGCTGTCATCGATTTCCCGCAGCCCGATTCTCCGACAAGACCAACGGTCTCCTGTGCATTGAGTGTGATGTTGACCTGGTTAAGAACCTGGACAGGCCCTTTCTCAGAATTTAGGCTGAGATCATAGTCTTTCAGTGTCAGTAGGCTGGAACTATTTTCGGTTTCTTGCATTCAGGAATATCAGAGGTTTAGTTCAGAAGTACTGTAAGGGAGCCAGAGCAATTCACTCAGAAATGGATTCAATTTTCCATCTCATCGAACCTGCCACTTTCTGCATCTTCCAGATATTGATGTTGATGCACTACCATTCCCCAATCCGACAAAGTGATGACGGAGTAAATTGGTGGTTCCTTGATCAGTTGAAAAGGCAAACTCTCAGTTGTGAAAGTAAATTGGTGGACTGTCGAAGGCTGACATGAAAAAGGTATCCCTCGCCAAACGCCATGAAGTGGTCTATGCAAATGCCCGCAGAATAAATGTTTTATGTTGGCATGAGAATTCAGAATCTCCCCTAAGATCTCGCCATCAGCTAGATTGCAGTTGTCCATTTCCTTCATGCCCACCTTGAAGGGTGGATGATGAAGAAAAACATATACATGATCATTTGAGTGGCTTTTCAATTCGTTCCGCAGCCAGTCTTGTCTTTTTTCACAATAACTACCTGCAACTTGACCTTCCTGCAAAGTATCCAAAAAGAGATAGACATTCCCTCCAGATTGTATTTTGGATTGAATGAAACCATTTGGGTCTATTGCCGTTTCTGGAAACACACCCCTGAATGGTTCTCGCTGGTCGTGATTCCCAAGGACAAGTTGGTAATTTAGTTCATATTTTTCCAGTAACTCTCTGAGAAGGCGATAAGAGGGTGTATCTCCTTCATTGCAAAGATCACCAGTGATTACAAGCAGGTCCAAGTCCGGATGCCTAAGTTTGATATTCGCCAATGCTTGTTCAAGACGTTGACCAGGGTCTATTTCGTGGATCTTCTGGCCTTCTGGAACGAGGTGAAGATCAGTTAATTGTATGATTTTCATAGCTCTTCTTTAGGTTATTCATTCATCAAAAATCTTTGAATTTAACTGGACAGCAAATAGTCTCGCCAACTTAAGTTAAAACCCGCACGGGCAAAATTGTGAAATCAAGTGCGCTTGACTTTCTTTCGAAGCTAAACAAGCATCTTTCCTTAATTTTAACAATATTGTCTCACATATTTTTCTTAAGATCCAAATCCTAGAGCTTTTGAACTCATGGAATATTTTATCCAGCAACTCATCAACGGAGTGACGCTTGGCTCGATCTACGGCTTGATCGCAATTGGCTACACGATGGTATATGGAATCATCGGGATGATCAATTTTGCTCATGGCGATATCTTCATGATTAGCGCCTTCATCGCCTTGATTGGGTTGCTAGTCCTTTTTGGTGCGGGGATAACCTGGTTGCCGCTGGTGCTCATTGTCGTTTTGATTCTATCGATGTTCCTTACGGCAGCCTGGGGTTGGGTTGTTGAAAGAATTGCCTATCGTCCACTGAGAGGCTCTTTTCGGTTGGCTCCATTGATCTCTGCGATTGGAATGTCGCTCTTCCTACAAAACTTCGTTCAAATTGCCCAAGGTGCTCGAATCAAGCCTTTACCTCCAGTAGTTAGCGGAGGATTTATTTTGATGGATAGTGGTGATTTTACGGTAAACCTCAGTTATTTACAGATCGTTATTGTCGTTCTGACGCTGGTTTTGATGACAGGGTTTTCCCTGCTCATCTCGAAAACAGCTTTGGGTCGCCAACAAAGAGCCTGCGAACAAGATAGGACAATGGCAGCTCTAGTTGGCATCAATGTGGATCGTACAATTTCTCTGACATTTGTAATCGGGGCTGCGCTTGCTTCGGTGGCGGGGTTAATGTTCCTGCTTTATTATGGCGTCATCGATTTCTTCATTGGTTTCCTGGCGGGAATCAAGGCATTCACAGCTGCTGTTTTGGGTGGAATCGGTTCTTTGCCAGGAGCGATGCTGGGAGGATTGCTAATTGGACTAATTGAGACTTTCTGGTCTGCTTACTTCACCATCGAATACAAGGATGTTGCTGCCTTTTCTATCTTAGTGCTGGTATTGATCTTCAGGCCCACGGGATTGCTTGGCCAACCAGAAGTAGAAAAAGTCTGATGTCAGTCCTGAATTCTGAAAAACTCCCTCCTATCTTAAAAGATAGCGTCATTACTGGGCTGATCACACTTGTGTTGGCCGTCCCGATTGTCGGACTTCCTACTATCAATGCGACTGAGGGATTACAAATTGAACCTCGATGGTCAGTTGTAATCTGGATGGTCTTAGCTGTCTTTCTTGGCCGTCTTGTTCTGAACTTTTGGTGGCATCGTGAACAAACATCATCCAGTTCAACAATTCTACTAAATACGCCCTTCCTTCAATCACTCCAGCAATTACTGAAATTCATTATCCCCATCGGGGTCCTGTTTGCGCTGATTTTACCAACAATGCCTTTCGCTTCTCGCTATGTGATGGATGTGGCTATTCTGGTCATTACCTACATCATGTTGGGTTGGGGGCTTAACATTGTTGTGGGGTTAGCGGGTTTATTGGACCTGGGTTACGTGGCCTTTTACGCAATTGGTGCCTATTCTTACGCTCTCTTGGCGAACTACTTTGACTGGTCCTTTTGGATCTGCTTGCCCCTAGCAGGAGTGTTTGCCGCAATCTCAGGAATACTGCTTGGATTCCCTGTGTTGCGCTTACGGGGGGACTACTTGGCAATAGTCACGCTGGGTTTTGGAGAAATCATTCGAGTCATCTTATTGAATTGGTATGAGTTTACAGGAGGGCCAGATGGCATTTCCGGAATACCTCGCCCAAGTTTTTTTGGCTTAGAGTTCAAGCGGAGTTCTGAAGGCACGTTCTCAAGCTTTTTTGGGCTGGATTACAGCTCGATGCACCGCATTATCTTTCTGTATTATTTGATTCTCGCTTTAGCTCTGTTAACAAATTTTATCACATTAAGGCTACGAAAACTTCCTGTGGGACGAGCTTGGGAGGCATTGAGAGAAGATGAGATTGCCTGCCGGTCTTTGGGAATCAATCCAACAAATACAAAGTTGACAGCATTTGCTATTGGAGCCACCTTCGGTGGACTCGCAGGATCTTTTTTCGCCACTAGGCAAGGCTTTATCAGTCCAGAAAGCTTCACCTTCATTGAATCAGCAGTCATCCTGGCGATCGTTGTTTTGGGGGGTATGGGCAGTCAGATTGGTGTCGTGCTGGCTTCAGTCGTGTTGATCGGAGGAACCGAACTATTCAGAGAGTTGGAAGAGTACAGAATGTTAGCCTTTGGAGCCCTAATGGTGGGTATTATGGTTTGGAAGCCAAGAGGTCTGCTTGCTCATCGTGAGCCTACAATCCGTATTAAAACGGAAGGTAGTTCATGAGTACTCTGTTAGCAGTGAATCACCTCACCATGCGTTTTGGTGGGCTAACAGCCATTGATGATGTTTCATTTGCAGCCAAAAATGAGGAGATCACTGCGATCATCGGTCCCAATGGTGCTGGGAAAACAACGGTCTTCAATTGTCTAACCGGTTTTTACAAGCCTACCGTCGGGGAGTTACTGCTTCATGAAGGCGCACTGACACACCGCCTGGAAAGATTGGAAGACTTTGTTGTTGCCCAAAAGGCGAGGGTGGCAAGGACCTTTCAGAATATCCGGCTTTTTCCTGCGATGTCTGTTTTGGAAAATCTCCTCGTTGCTCAGCACAATAAGTTAATGCTGGCCTCAGGTTGGACCATCAAGGGCCTCCTTGGTTTGCACTCCTACAAAAAGGAGGAAACACAGGCTATTGAATTAGCTAAGTACTGGTTGGATAAAACGAATTTAACGAAGCGGGCAAATGACAACGCCAGCGATTTGCCTTATGGAGATCAACGTCGTCTAGAAATTGCCAGGGCAATGTGCACTGATCCAAGAATGCTCTGCCTGGATGAACCCGCAGCCGGAATGAATCCCAAGGAATCCGCTGAGTTGAACTCTCTTCTTCAATTTATTCAAAATGAGCACAAGATCGGGGTGCTTCTGATTGAGCATGATATGAGCGTCGTCATGGAAATCTCTGATCACATTATCGTTTTGGACTATGGAAGAAAGATAGCTGAGGGTTCTCCTGAGCAGGTTCGGAATGATCCTGCGGTCATCAGGGCCTACTTAGGCGAGGATGAAGACGAAGAGTTACCACCAGAGGTAGCCGCAGATCTTCAAAGGGAGACATCCAATGGCTGAGATGCTCAGCATCACGGGGCTGGAGACTTTTTATGGAAAGATCCAAGCTCTGCGTGGTGTTGATCTTCATATCAACAAAGGGGAGATTGTCACCCTGATTGGTGCGAATGGGGCTGGAAAATCTACGCTTCTAATGAGTATTTGTGGGCGTGTTCAGGCGAGATCAGGTGCCATTGTTTTGGAGGGGTTAGACATCACAAAGGCCCCGACACATGAAATCATCCAAATGGGAGTGTCTCAGTCGCCGGAGGGCAGAAGAATTTTTCCAAGAATGACGGTTTTGGAAAATCTTCAACTTGGAGCGACTACAAATCAAATGGCCTATTTTGAGGAGGATGTAGCAAAGGTCTTTGATTTGTTTCCCAGGCTCAATGAACGTAAAAACCAACGTGGTGGAACGTTGTCAGGAGGTGAACAGCAAATGCTTGCTATTGGAAGGGCATTGATGAGTCGCCCCAAGCTGTTACTGATGGATGAACCTTCCCTAGGGATCGCACCCATTTTGGTGAGGCAGATCTTTCAAGCGATTGGGCGGATCAGCAAAGAAGAGCATGTGACAATTTTTCTGGTGGAACAAAACGCTTTTCATGCGCTTAAGCTAGCGGATCGGGGCTATGTCATGGTAAACGGGGCCATTTCAATGACTGGCACTGGATCAGAACTTCTTGCTAGGCCAGAGGTGCGAGCAGCTTATTTGGAAGGAGGAGCGCACTGATGGATGCTGGTTGGACCGTTTTCTTGATCTTTACTGTCTTGATTGCAGGAGGGGCCGCTTTCCTAATGGGACAAGCCATCGCAGCTACCTGGCGTCCCATTTGGCAGTGTGTTTCCTATGGAATTTTACTCGGATTTGCTGAAAGATTTATGGTGTTTGCTCTGTTCGAGGGTGAATTACTTTCTTTCACCGCTTATATTGTGGATACGTTTGTTTTGGTCACAATTTCTTTACTTTCATTTCGCAAAACCTACGTACAAAAGATGGTGCAACAATATCCATGGCAATACGAGAACCATGGTCCATTCGTTTTGAATAACAAGAGTACCAACTGACGTTACCGGGAATCGGACACCCACAAACGTCGCTTCGCTGCCCAAGCAGCAAAACCGGCCATTTGGCCATACTGATGAGGAGATCAAATGAAGGCATTTAAAACTCTTCTGGCAGCTGGTCTGCTCGCTGCCTTGTCTGGTATGCCTGCCTACGCAGAGATTACCGTTGCCACCGCAGGACCAATGACCGGCCAGTACGCCAGTTTTGGTCAGCAAATGAAGGCTGGTGCTGAAATGGCAGTGGCTGATATCAATGCCAAGGGTGGAGTTCTGGGAGAGATGCTGAAGTTAGAAGTTGGGGATGACGCTTGTGACCCTAAGCAAGCCGTGGCAGTTGCAAATGAGATGGTAGGCAAGGGCGTAGTTTACATGGCTGGACACTTCTGCTCTGGTTCATCCATTCCAGCCTCTAAGGTGTATGAAGAAGAAGGAATTATTCAGGTCTCACCAGCTTCCACGAATCCAAAGTTGACGGATGAGGGTGGGCCAAACGTGTTTCGAGTATGTGGTCGAGACGATCAGCAAGGAGAAGTGGCTGGTAAGTTCCTCGCAGGCGTTTACCGCAGCATGAACATTGCGATCGTTCATGACAAGACGGCCTACGGCAAGGGATTGGCTGATGCGACCATGTCTTCCATGAACAAATATGGAAAGAAGGAAACCCTCTATGAAGCCTATACCGCGGGCGAGAAAGACTACACCGCTCTTGTCTCCAAGTTGAAGCAGAACAATATCCAGGTTTTGTACGTTGGAGGCTACCACTCAGAGGCTGGCTTGATGGTTCGCCAAATGCGAGATCAAGGCATGAACACTGTACTTGTATCTGGTGATGCCCTAGTTACAGACGAGTACTGGCAAATTACTGGAGATGCTGGTGAAGGTACACTGATGACGTTCAGCCCAGATCCCCGAAAGAACCCAATTGCAGCCCCATTGGTGAAAGCTTTCCGCGACAAGGGGATTGAGCCAGAGGGATATGTTCTGTATACCTATGCAGCCATCCAAGTCTTTGCGCAAGCTGCAGAAGCCGCAGGCAGCACAGACATGGATAAGATCCTTAAGGTGATGAACAGTACAAAGTTCAGCACCGTTCTTGGTGAACTTGGTTTTGACAGTAAAGGTGATGTAAGCCTGCCAGGTTATGTCTTCTACATCTGGAAAGATGGAAACTACGACTATCTTTGATTAGATATATATTCTAAATTGAATATTTTTAATCATTGATCTGCTTTACTCCGGGAGTGCTTGAATTTATTCTGTTGATTCAGGCTTCCGGAGTCCTACTTACCCTCCAAGTCTTCATACTCATTACTGAGAAATCCCCTACGTGATCTCCGTTCGAAACCTGTATAAACATTTTGGTGGGGTCCAGGCAGTAAACGGGATTAGCCTAGAAATCCAGACAGGATTGATTACAGGATTAATCGGCCCTAATGGAGCTGGAAAAACGACTCTGTTCAATCTGATTGCAGGCACCTTCCCGCCTGATCAAGGAAAAATCCTGCTTGATGGAGAGGACGTAACTGGATTAAGACCGCACCAACTTTTCTCCAAGGGACTTCTTAGAACATTTCAAATTCCTCACGAGTTTCACAGTTTAACAGCACGAGAGAATTTGATGATGGTTGCCCCGAATCAATTGGGTGAAACCCTCATCGGTGCCTGGTTTCAGCGCAAAACTCTTCATCAGCAAGAGAGAGCGATTGAAAAAAAAGCAGAGGAAGTCATGGAATTTCTCAACATTCGACATGTTGCTGATGAGCTAGCTGGAAATTTGTCGGGTGGACAGAAGAAGTTGCTGGAATTGGGTCGAACCATGATGGTTGATGCCAAGGTAGTTATTTTGGATGAAGTCGGCGCAGGGGTAAACCGGACTTTGCTGAAAGAAATTGGAGATGCAATCGAGTTGATGAATCAGGAGAAAGGATACACCTTCTGCATGATCGAACATGATATGGATTTCATCAGCCGGCTCTGTAATCCGGTGATCGTGATGGCAGAAGGGAAGCTATTGACTGAAGGCTCAGCAGAAGAAGTGAAATCGAATGAAATGGTGATAGAAGCTTATCTTGGTCGTGGGGCTTCATCAGGTCTGAACTAAGAGAGTTTTTGAGAATCAAGAAATGAGTTATCTCCTTGGTGAAAATTTGATTGGTGGTTATGGAACTGGAGATATTCTCAAGGGCTGCACCATCTCTGTCGCTCGTGGAGAAATCTCTGTTGTTGTCGGGCCAAATGGAGCAGGTAAATCAACCGCTATGAAGGCGCTGCTGGGTATGCTGAAAGTCCTGAAAGGAAAAGTCACGCTTGCGGGGCAGGACATCACGAGCATGTCTCCACAACAAAGAGTTCAACTCGGCATGGCCTTTGTTCCCCAAACCAATAATGTTTTCAGTAGCATGACCGTTGAAGAAAATCTGGAACTCGGTGCGTATGTTCGCACTGATGACTATTCAGATACGATGAGTCAGATCTATGAGCTTTTTCCAGTGCTGAAAGAAAAGCGTCTCCAACCTGCAGGAGAGCTTTCCGGAGGACAGCGACAACAAGTTGCTGTGGGGAGAGCATTGATGACGAAACCGAGTGTGCTGATGCTCGACGAACCAACAGCAGGTGTCTCTCCAATTGTTATGGATGAGCTTTTTGAACGCATCATTGAGGTAAAAAAAACAGGAATTGCGATTTTAATGGTGGAACAAAATGCTCGACAGGCCCTTGCAATCGCTGACAAGGGATTTGTATTGGTGACAGGTCAGAATCGTTTTACAGATTCTGGTCAAGTACTCCTCGCCAATGAAGAAGTTCGTCGATCCTTTCTTGGGGGATAGTGATGGATTTTCTGAATGCAATTGTTCTGCTCTCTAATTACGTACTCATCCCTTCTTTGGTTTACGGGTCTCAACTCGCTCTTGGCGCCCTTGGGGTAACAATTGTCTTTGGCATCATGCGCTTCGCGAATTTTGCGCATGGTGAAATGATGTCTTTTGCAACCGTCAGCACGATCTTTATCACCTGGTGGTTCCAGTCAATTGGTCTGACCGCCGGAATCCTGCCCACAGCTCTCCTTGCCCTTCCGTTTGGAATCCTGATTACAGGCCTATTAGTCTGGGCGACTGAACGAAGTGTATTTAGCTACTATCGCCAAAGGAAGAGTAAGCCTGTCATCTTTGTGATCGCCTCGGTTGGGGTGATGTTCATGCTGAATGGGGTCGTCAGGTTGTTCATTGGGACAGACGAAATCATTTTCATGGATGGTCTAAAATTTCTAATCAAAGCTGGAGAGTTTAAAAAATGGTCAGGTCTCAATGAAGGCTTGGCACTCAAGCAAACTCAGGTTTTAACTGTCTTATTGGCGATTCTGGCAGTCGCCTGGTTGTTTTGGTTCCTACAAAAAACCAAGATGGGCAAAGCGATGCGGGCCTTTTCAGACAATGAAGATCTGGCCCTACTCTCAGGCATTGACCCTGAAAAGGTGGTGCGAGCAACCTGGTTCATCAGCGCTGTCCTGATTACTCTCGCGGGTGTCCTCTATGGGCTTGATAAAAGCTACAAACCACTAATCTATTTTCACCTACTCCTCCCTATTTTTGCAGCTGCCATTGTTGGTGGAATTGGCCAACCCCTTGGGGCTATTCTAGGTGGCTACATTGTCGCTTTTTCAGAGGTGGCAGCTACCTACGCATTCAAAAAATTCCTCAGATACCTCGGTCCTGAAGGTTGGTCTCCTGAAGATTTGGTCCAATTGCTTAGTACAGAATACAAGTTTGCAGTTTCTTTCTTGATTCTTGTCTTGGTCCTGTTGATTCGGCCTACTGGTCTTTTCAAGGGGAGGGTGCTTTGAGCAATTCACAAAGAGCGATCATCAGCTTTGCCATCATGGCTCTCCTGCTGGGAGTGGTAGGAACTACACAGTCTTGGAATGTGAGCCTGGCTATCCTAAATCTTTGTTTGATCTCAGCTGTCATGTCTCTCGGACTGAATATTCAGTGGGGCTATGCGGGTTTATTCAATGCGGGAGTGATGGCTTCAACAGCCTTAGGAGGACTTGCGGCCGTCTTGGTCTCTCACTCTCCAGTTGGTGAAGCATGGGCCGTTGGTGGATTAGATACCGGATTAGCTTTCATCACTTTGGTTTTAACTGTTCTGGGAGCTTGGTGGATCAGAAAGAAAGTGCCAGAAGGTCCTCTTCGACGAGTCTTCTTCTTGGTTTGGCTACTTTGTGGATATGCGTTGCTACGCCATTTTTATGAGCAAGCCTCGCTTAATATAGAAGCGGTCGATCCGGCGCAAACAGGATTTCTCGGAGGACTGGGTCTCCCAATCTTACTTTCCTGGATAGCAGGGGGAGTAGCTGCGGCTGGATTAGCTTGGATCGTTGGGCGAGTTGCGCTTGGGCTGCGCTCAGACTACTTTGCGATCGCCACGCTTGGGATCTCAGAGATCATGATCTCCATTCTTAAGAATGAGGATTGGTTGACGAGGGGTGTGAAGAATGTCACTGGCTTGGAGCGACCTGTCCCTTACGAAGTAGACCTGCAACAAAGCCAGTGGTTCATTGATTTGGTCATCAGATTACATTCAGCTGATCCAAACCAAGTCGGAGAAGAAGCTCTTCAAGAGATGGTGATGTCTGCTTCAGGCGTCTTCGTCAAGCTTTGTTACTCAGGACTCTTCCTCACAGTACTACTATTAATTCTTGGCTTGGCTGCACTAGCCCTGAATTCTCCTTGGGGCAGGATGATGCGTGCGATTCGTGATAATGAAATTGCTGCTGCTGCCATGGGAAAGGACGTGACAAACCGTCATCGGCAAGTATTCATTTTGGGGTCTGCGGTCATTGGGGTAGCAGGTGCGATGCTTACCACGTTGGATGGTCAGTTTACACCAGGTTCATATATCCCTTTGAGATTTACCTTCCTGATCTGGGTTATGGTCATCATTGGAGGAAGTGGTAATAACCTTGGGGCAGTGCTTGGGGCTTTTATCACTTGGTTTACTTGGATTGAAGCGGAGCCTGTGGCACTTTGGGCGGTGGAAAACTTGAACTCATTTCTCAGTGAGGAGAACCCTCTCCGTCAACATTTTATTGAAGTTGCCCCACATTTGAGGATGGTAGTCATGGGGATGATTTTGATTTTGGTACTCAGATTTCGCCCTGCAGGCATTTTGCCTGAGAAAAACACTAACCGCACCTGATTCATAAGAGAGAGGAACCAGCCCACGAGGGGCCGGTTTTGAGAATGATAATCAGCGGAATCGAATGGTTTTGAAGGCCTTGTTATCAATTTCGAATTCCCTGTAGGAACCGAAGGTTTCGCCAACTCCGTCCAATTCGACATTGGTAGCACCAACATAATCAATTGGCCCACCACTGTTCAGAATACTCAGCCCTTTTGCTAATTCGCCTGGGAGAATCTTTGCCCCAGGAGCGTTCGCGACGGCCAATAAATTATCCGCAATAGACTCACCGTTCGTTGATCTGGCTCTCTGCATTGCTAAGACAAGGAGTGCGGCAGCATCGTATGATTCACCAGTGTAGGCTCCGCCTGCATTCA
>VMBT01000133.1_pt1 | contig 47831 bp, 53 predicted proteins | sample 4404301 | NCBI WGS metagenome assembly VMBT01 (sample SAMN12238535, study PRJNA552566) | marine metagenome | isolation source: Coastal seawater | place: USA: coastal Georgia, Sapelo Island | collected 2008-08/2009-08 | reverse complement strand
AGATGAAAACATAAGTAATAACTTTGCTAAAAAACAAAGAGGAATTTTATCAAATAGATTAAGACAAGCTCTTGTAGAATTAGACATTCCTTTTTTTTATGATCTTAGTAATATAGATGAAGGAGTTCAGATAAATTTAAAACTAAAAGAAAATCAATATTTATTTGTAAAAGTTGATAAAGATAGACTCTATAGCGAAACAGCTTTTGTATTTTTATTATGGATGATATTCGCTTCAATTCTTTTGCTGTTATTTTCATATTTTTTTATGAATAAGCAATTAAGACCACTTAAAAGACTTGCCATTATAGCTGAGACATTTGGTAGGGGTTTAGACGCTCCTGAATTAAAAACAGCTGGTGCATCAGAGATAAAACAATCAGCTAATGCATTTAATCAAATGAGAACGAGAATAAAAAGATTTTTAAAACAGCGAACCGATATGTTGGCTGGTGTTAGTCATGATCTTCGTACACCTTTGACCAGAATGAAACTACAATTATCCCTTTTAAAAGATGAAAAAGCCAAAAAAGAATTAGAATTAGATATAAATGAAATGACTGCTATGCTGGATAGTTATGTTAGTTTTGTAAGATCAGAGGCACCTGAACCAATTGAGAATATTAATATCAACAAATTATTAAAAGACATAATTAAAAATATTGATTTAAATAATTTTAAATTAAAATTTTTAGAAAAGAATATAATTAAAACCTCAGGACGACCAATTCAATTAAAGAGAGCCATTCAAAACATTATTGATAATTCCCTTAGATATTCTGACGAATTATATATTGAAATTTTATCAGATGATGATGGTTGTATACTTATCATAGAGGATAATGGTCCTGGTATTCCTGATAAAAATTACGAAGATGTGTTCAAGCCATTCTTCTCTTTAGATCCTTCAAGAAATAAACTTAAAGGAGAGAGTGGATTAGGATTATCTATAACTAGAGATATCATAAGATCTCATGGTGGAGATATAAAATTATCAAAATCAAATTATGGGGGTCTTAAATCACAAATAGAGCTTCCAATTTAATAGAGCTTTCCACCATTAGGAACTGATTTGTTTGGTTCCACAAGTATAGGTTCATTATGATCATCAGGAAATCCGAGGACTAGAACTTCAGAAATTAAATTTCCAATCTGTTTTGTTTCAAAATTTACTACCGCAGCAACTTGTCTTTTAATTAAATCATTTGATTTATAATTTTTGGTAAGTTGAGCAGAACTTTTTTTAATTCCTATTTCTTCTCCAAAATCAATTTCTAGAATAATAGAAGGTTTTTTAAGCTTATAATTCTCTTGAGCTGATACGATTGTACCAACTCTAATATCTAAATTCTCAAATTCTTTATAAGTAATGATATTTGTCACTTTATATATTTACTAAATTTTTCTGCTTGATCCAAATTTTTATCGAGTGCAGTCATTGTTTTCTCTAATGACAAAGTCTTATCGTCAATCCATGAATAAAATGTTGCAAAATAAACAAAAAAAAGCCCTTTTAGTCTAATTGAACCTTTCAAACCGTTTACATTAAATTTGGCTAATTCAGCAGTTACTATCATACTCTCTAAAAAAGATGGGAATAGTTTTAATAATTTATTAGGGGATTTTTTTAGTGCTTCAAAAATTTTAATGAAAGAAATTCTGTTCTCTTGCAAGATATCAAATCTCGCCATCAAAACCTCAAACAGCATATCTTTTGTTGAAGAGTTTTCTATATTTTTTGTTTTATCAATTAAAATCATATCAACGTACCGGTTAAGATTTCTTAATAAGTCAGTTTTAGATTTGATAAATTTTTGTTTTTTATTTTTTTTTTCAATTACATCATCTAAAGTTAATGTATTCCAAGACTTTTTATGCAGTTTTTTTAAAGTATGCTCAGCAATTTTTTTTTCTATATCAATCATTAATTTTTTTTACCTAATACTTTTGCTCTATTATATGCTGATATATAGGTTTTAAATATTATTTTATCTATATTATTATTTTGTAAATTTTTTATACCAGCTTCTGTTGTTCCACCTTTCACCGCAATTTCTTTTGCTAATTCCTTTGGTTCTTTTCTGGTTTCTTGCATTAGTAAAATTGATCCTAGCATGGTTGAGGAAATTAAATCACGGGATTGGCTTTTAGAAAACCCAAGTTTTTGAGCAGCTTTTTCAAAGGCGTGAATTAAAGTGAAGATATAACCAGGTCCACTTCCTGAAACAGCAGTTGCTTTATCAATTTGATTTTCACTTTTTAACCATACTGTTTTACCAACTTGAAGGAAAAGCTCATTTAATTTTTTTTTATTACTTAAGCTTAAGTTACTTCTTGAAACAAAACATGATATGCCATTTCTAATTAAGGCAGGCATATTTGGCATTATTCTTACAAATTGATTAGTGTTTTTGATTCTTTTTTTAAAAAAATTTATTTTCTTTCCAGCAATGATACTCCCGATTAGGACGTTTTTCTTTAATTCAAAATTTTCATATTCGTTTAAAACATCATTAGCATTTTGAGGCTTAACTGCAAAAATAATTATATCAAATGTTTTCATTTCTTTTTGATTGGGAGCTTTTTTCAAAATATTAATTTTGTTACTTTTAAATTGTTTTTTTAATTTTATGAAATTGTATGGATCCACTACTGTAAAAGAATATGCCTTAAGATTTAACCAAGACATTACTAATGCAGTGCCCATATGCCCACATCCAATTAGCAAAATTTTACTCATAAATTATTATTAATTATACTTTTTAAAAAAAATATGTAGTTTTTTAGGCAGATCCAAGTACTTCGAAATTAGTAAATAACAAGGACTCTGATGGTTCAATTTCATCGAATAAAACTTGTTGAAATGATGGGTAATATTTTTCACATTCATAAATGGCGATATCAACTAAGTTTTCTAATTTTTTATGTAAAAAATCACTGTCAGCATTAGATAATATTGTATGACGAAATGCTGGAATACCATTCTTGCTGGTTATATCAAAATGACCTAACCATAGCTTTTCATTGATTAAACCAATTAATTCGTAAGCTTTAATAATTTTGGTCTGTGGAAATTTAAGATCAAAAGTTATCGTAAAACTTATAGCTCTTATGTTTTCTGACCAAGTAAAATATAATCGATATTGACACCATTTTGACGAAATATCAGCCACCAACTCATACTCATCAGCTCTGCTGAAACTCCATTTTTTTTCGTAAATCACTTCCTCAACTATATCTATTGGATTTAATGGTAAATTTTCAATATCCATACTTTATCTAGTATATTAATTTCTTTGAGTACTAGATATAGTCTTACTAAATTAACAAGACGTTTCGCAAGCTAAATAAATAAAATGCTCAAAAAAATGTGAATAATTGCTAGTTTTTAGCCTTTTTTTTTCTAGAAATTGTTTTTTTCTTTTTTACCGTTGTTTTTTTTCTAGATTTTTTAGTTTTCTCATTATCAATAATTGATTTTTGCACCAATCTTTTTAATGCATCAAACTCATCTCTTTTAACAAGATTCATTCTATTTATAACCTTGTTAACTCTTAGTGAAACCATTGTTTCAATCTCTTTTCTTAAACTGGAAAAGGTACTCATTGCATCAACAGCTATTTTTGATAAGTCTGATAAAATTTTGCTTTTATTAACCATAATGTAATAACCTATTTAAAAGATAATGATTTTTATTCAACCTTCAATAGATCCGATACTTATATCTTTAGGTTTTTTAGATATACGTTGGTACAGCCTTTCTTATATTTTTACTTTTATCTTTGGATCTATACTAATCAAGAAACTCAATAAAAAATCTTTAAACAACCTGTCAGACATTCAAATTGATAAATTTTTTGTATGGGCGGTTTTAGGTGTAATTATTGGAGGAAGGGTAGGTTATGTTCTTTTTTATCAATTACAATTATTTTTCCAAGACCCATTATATATATTCCAGATTTGGAAAGGAGGAATGTCTTTTCATGGGGGTTTAATTGGTATGATATTGGCAATATATTTATTCGCTAAACAGAATAATCTTAGTTTTTTTTATTTATCAGATTTAGTATCTATAGTAGCGCCTATAGGATTATTTTTAGGAAGAATTTCTAATTTTATAAATACTGAGTTGTATGGAAGGATTACTGACTTTCCTTTTGCAATTATTTATCCTTTGATTGATAATAATCCAAGACATCCATCACAGTTATATGAAGCATTCTTTGAAGGAGTAGTTTTATTTATAATTTTATATTTAATTTTTATAAAAAATTCAAAAAAATACTCTGCTGGAATTATAAGTGCGTATTTTCTAATTTTGTATTCAATTTTTAGGTTTTTAATTGAATTTTTAAGAGAACCTGATTTACATTTAGGATTGTTTTTAAATTATTTTTCCATGGGTCAAATTTTATGTATTCCAATCCTCTTTGCAGGAATATTGATTTTATTTCGTAGATGAAAATTGATGATTTGATTATTTCCCAAATAACAAAAAAAGGGAGAATTAATGTTGCTGAATTTATTGAACTTTGTCAATTTAGCAATGATGGTTACTACATCAATCATGATCCTATTGGTCAAAAAAACGATTTTATAACATCTCCAGAAATATCTCAAATGTTTGGAGAAATCATAGGAGCATATTTAATTAATTTTTGGGAAAAAAATATTCAAGAAGAATTTAATTTAGTCGAGTTAGGCCCAGGAAAAGGAACTTTAATTGAGGACATCATCCGTACTGCGAAGATAAATAAAGATTTTCTTAATTCAATTAAACTCTTTTTAATTGAAAAAAATGAGTCTTTGATTGAAAAGCAAAAGAAAAAATTTTCAAAATTAAATATTAAAAATATAACTTGGCTTAAAGACTTTGATATAAAAGATAAAAAACCCTTAATAGTTTTTTCTAATGAATTCTTTGATTGTTTCCCCATTAGGCAATTTTTTAAAAAAAATCAATGGTATGAGCAATTTATAAAATACAATAGTGCAGAAAAAATATTTCATTTTGAATCTGATCAAATAAATGATCCAGAGCTTTTGGGAATATTAGCAAAATATAACAATGCTAAAATAGCTGAGATTTCGAATTCACGAAGAAATTATTTTGACAAAGTTTGCAGGTCAATAAAAAACAATCATGGAGTTTTTTTAACAATAGACTATGGATACAAGACGCTACCTAAAAATTTCTCACTACAAACTATCCATAAACATAAAAAAACCCACTTGTTTGAAAATCTTGGAAATCAAGATATTACAGCTCATGTTGATTTTGATGAATTAATTAAAGTTGCAAATGACAACAATTTAAAATTAGAATTATTTAGCAATCAAAGAGAATTTTTATTAGGTTATGGCCTTAAAGAAAGGAAGAAGCAGTTACAAAAAAATAAAGATCAGACAGTTTCAAAAAAAATAGAATTAGATTATGAGAGACTTGTGGACAAATCTCAAATGGGAGATATTTTTAAAGTGTTAATTACATCATGTCTTTAATTAAAAATTATCATATTATCAAAAAAGCTAGAGTCACCCATGGGTTTTTTACAAGACTTAATGGTTTCTCAAAAAATGACTTTAGATCACTTAACTGTAGTATTTCTAATGGTGATAATAAAAAATTAGTTCTTAAAAACAGACAAAAGGCTCTAAAAAATTTGGGATTACAAAATAAAAAATTAATCTTAATCAATCAAATTCACTCTTCTAAAGTAGTTCTAATTAATAATTCTAATATCAATAAAAAAATTGAAGCTGATGGAATGATGACATCATTAAATAATATAGTTTTGGGCGTTTTAACTGCAGATTGTGCGCCTATTTTTATTTATGATAATAAAAATAGGTTTGTTTGCTGTTTACATTCAGGTTGGAAAGGTACACTTAAAAATATTTCTAAAAAAGCTGTAAATATGTTTCGTAAACATAAAATTAATTTAAAAAATATTACAGCGATTGTTGGACCTTGTCTGAATAAAAAAAATTATGAAGTTGATAGAAGTTTTGAAAAAAAATTTATAAAAAAAAATCAAAATTATTTAAAATTTTTTACTAAAAAAAATATTAATAAATCTTTTTTTAATCTCAGGGGTTTAATAAATTACCAGCTTAAAGAGTTAGGTATAAAAAAAATTCACAACATAAATCTTGATACGTATGCGCATGAAAGACTATTTTTTAGCCATAGAAGATCTAAACATCAAAATGAAAAAACTACGGGAAGGCTTATTAACTTAATATCTCTGACTTAATTCTTGAACTATTTTTATACTTATATATTGATGAAAAATATTAATGAAAATTATTGCAGGCAACAGTAATAAGAGTTTAGCAGAAGCAATTTGCGCCTATAATGGTGTATCATTAGCTGATACATCCCTAAGAAGATTTGCCGATAGAGAAATATTTGTAGAAATTAATGAAAATATAAGAGGGGAAGATGTCTTTATTATTCAATCAACATCTCACCCTGCAAACGATCACCTAATGGAGTTATTAATTACAATAGATGCTGCCAAAAGAGGTTCAGCAAAAAGAATAACTGCTGTCATTCCTTATTATGGATATGCTAGACAAGATAGAAAAACAGGTCCTAGGACTCCAATAACGGCAAAACTTGTTGCAAACTTAATTACTTCAGCTGGAGCTGACAGAGTATTAACCATGGATTTACACGCAGGTCAAATTCAGGGGTTTTTTGATATTCCTCTAGATAATATTTTTTCTGCTCCACCAATAATTAAAGATATGAAAGAAAAATTTTCCAATGAAAGCAATCTAGTAATCGCATCTCCAGATGTTGGTGGTGTCGTGAGAGCAAGAGCTTTTGCAAAAAGAATGAACGCTGGACTAGCTATAGCTGACAAAAGAAGAGAAAAAGCTGGTGAGTCTGAAGTAATGAATATTATTGGCGATGTAAAAGACAAAACATGTATTTTACTAGACGATATTGCTGACTCTGCTGGAACACTTTGTAATGCAGCAAAAGCTCTTAAGGACAGTGGCGCTAAGGAAATATACTCATATATAGCCCATGGGGTCTTATCTGGGGAAGCTCTAAAAAGAATTGAAAACTCTGCTATCAAGGAGTTAGTTCTGACTGACAGCATAGAAGCATCAAATGATGTAAAAAATACAAAAAATATTAGACATATTAGCATTGCTCCTTTAATGGGGGAGGCCATAAAAAGGATCAACAGTGATTCTTCTGTTTCGGCCCTTTTTGATTAAAAATTAAAATAAATTAATATGGAAAAATATAAAGTTATTGAGAGATCTAAAGGTACTGGCTCTACGTTTTCATTACTTAGCAAAGGTATGGTTCCTGGCATAGTTTATGGTAAAGGAACTGAACCTACAAAAATTGCTTTTGAAAATAAAATTCTTCAGAAGCTGATGCACACAGGATCTTTTTATTCTACAATTTTAGATATTGATATTGATGGAAAATCGGAAAAGGTTCTTCCTAAACAATTACAGTATCATCCAGTAACTGATAAACTAATTCATTTTGATTTTTTAAGAGTTCAAAACGATACAAAAGTAACTGTTGAGGTACCTGTAGAATTTTTGAATCAAGAAACTTGCCCAGGTCTTAAAAAAGGTGGAGTTCTAAACTTGGTTAGACGTGAAGTTGAGCTTAATTGTAATGCAAATAATATTCCTGATAAATTGCAGTTTGACCTTATAGCGAGTGAAATTGGTGACTCCATTAAAATAAGTAATATTGATCTTCCAGAGGGTGTTAAACCTACTATTACAGACAGAGACTTTGTTATAGCTACTTTGGTTCCTCCAACTGTAGAAGTTGAGACAAAACCAGCAGAAGCTGCAGAAGAAGCTGGCGAAGAGTCTAAAGAAGAAAAATCTGAAGATAAAAAAGAAGATAGTAAAGAAGACTCTAAAGAAGAATCTAAGTAAAATACTTTATAATTAATTATGTTTTTAATATGTGGTCTGGGAAATCCAGGTAAAGAATATATTGATACAAGACATAACATTGGTTTTGCCTTAATTGATAAACTTGTTAGTTTTTATAATTTTATTTCATATAAAAAAGATTCAAAAAAAGAAATTTTTAAGGGTGTTATTAATAATAATTCTTGCTTTCTATTGAAGCCTTTAAATTTCATGAATTTATCTGGACAGCCAATAAGAGAAGTAATGAATTTTTATAAAATTGAAAAAAATAGACTATTTATAGTACACGATGATTTAGACCTAGAGTTAGGGAAGGTAAAAGTAAAAGTAGGTGGAGGTAATGGTGGTCATAATGGTCTTTCAAATATTGATGAAATGATTGGAAATGATTACTATAGAATTCGCATTGGTATTGATCATCCTGGAGAAAAGCATCTCGTTTCAAATTATGTACTAAATAAATTTAATGAAACTGAAACAGATATAATTAACAAACAACTAAATAATATTACACAAAACTTTGAACTTGTTTTAAGTGATACAGGTCTTTTTTTAACAAAACTATCAGAGAATAAATAATGGGTTTTAAATGCGGTATTATCGGTTTGCCAAATGTTGGAAAATCAACTTTATTTAACGCTCTTACTGAGTCCAATAAAGCTGAGGCGGCAAATTATCCATTTGCTACTATTGAACCTAACGTAGGAAGAGTCGCTGTTCCTGATGAAAGATTAAAAATACTTGGCGAAATAGGAAAAAGCGAAAAAATAATTCCCTCCTATATGGATTTTGTTGATATTGCTGGACTTGTTCAAGGTGCCTCCAAGGGAGAAGGATTAGGTAATAAATTTTTAGGTCATATAAGAGAAGTTGATGCAATTGCACATGTTGTTCGATGTTTTGAGGATGAAAACATTACTCATGTATCAAGCACGATTGATCCTCTTAATGATATTGAAACAATTAATACAGAGCTTCAATTAGCAGATATTGAAACGTTAGAAACAAAAAAAAATTCTCTAGAAAAAAAATCTAAACAAGGTGATAAAATTATCAAAAATCAAATCGAGATAATTGACAAACTCTTGAACAATTTAAGTGATATCAATAATTTGAATAAAGATGAATATTCTGAAGAAGATAATTTATTTATCAAAACATTGAACTTAATTACAACTAAACCAATGTTATATATCTGTAATGTTGATGAAAACTCTGTTCAAAATGGAAATGAATTATCTAATAAAGTAAATGAGTACGCTGTAAAAAATAATCACAATTCTGTTATTGTTTCTGCGTCAATTGAATCTCAAATTGCTGAATTAGAAGATAATGAAGAAAAGCTTGAGATGATTAAAGAAATGGGCCTTAATAGTACGACTTTAACAAAAGTAATTACAAGTGGTTATGATCTACTTAATTTGATTAATTATTTTACCTGCGGACCCAAAGAAACACGTTCATGGACAATTAATAAAAACACTCTAGCTCCACAGGCCGCAGGGAAAATACACAGTGACTTTGAAAAAGGTTTTATCAGAGCAGAAACTGTTGCTTATGATGACTTCATAAAATTCAAAGGTGAAGCAGGCAGCAGAGATGCAGGAAAACTAAGGCAGGAGGGTAAGGATTATATTGTAAAAAACGGCGATGTAATGCACTTTCTCTTTAATGTTTAGTGCACTTCTCTCCATAACCTATTTTTTGCTAGATAAACTATTGTCCCAAGAACTAAGAAAAATAGAATAACTTTAATACCAAGATTTTTTCTAACTTCTAGTTCAGGTTCTGCAGACCATTTTAAAAATGTAACAACATCCTCAGATAGTTGAGCTGCGTTATTGTCTGTTCCATCATCATAGTCAACGCTACCATCTAAAATTGGAGCTGGCATAGCAATTTGATTACCATCCATCCATTTATTGTAATACATTCCGTTTCCAACTTCGACTCCCTCAGGAGCCTCTTCATAACCCATTAACAAATTATATATGTAGTCTTCCCCATATCTTCTTGCCTTAGTAATAACACTTAGATCAGGTGGATAAGCACCGTTATTATTCGCTCTTGCTTCATTATCATTTAGATAGGGGTTTACAAATCTATCTGCAGGACGTGCTGGTCTCTCAAACATTTCACCCTCATCATTAGGGCCATCTAACACATCATATTCAGCCGCAATTGCTTTTACTTGAGCTTCAGAAAATCCTATATCTAAAAGATCTCTATAGTAGAGCAATTTCATTGAATGGCATCCAGCACAAACTTCCCTATAAACCTTAAAACCTCTTTGCAGTGCTGCTCTGTCAAAGGTTCCTGTAATACCATTAAATGACCATTCATGTTTTGGCATAGGCCCTTTGTTTGACTCAGCGGCATACGCGTTAAATGTAAAACTTAGAGTTAAGATTAATAATATTAACTTTACCATCTAATGAATTTCTTTTTGGCTAGCAGGTAATGGTGACTCTTTACCACCACCCAAATAAACATCACTTATACTTGCAGGAAGTGTCTTTGGTTTTTCAATCCATCCTATAAATGGAGTAATAATGAGAAAGAAACCAAAATAATATACCAGACCAACTCTTGCTATTAAAAGATATAATCCCTCAGCAGGTAACATACCAACATAACCAAGAACGAAAAAGTTTACAAAAAATAACATCATGAACCATTTATACATTGGTCTAAAATTACAACTTCTCACTTTTGAAGTATCTAACCATGGTAGAACAAAAAGAATTGCGATTGCTCCAAACATCAATGCTACCCCACCTAACTTGTCAGGTACAGCCCTTAAGATTGCATAGAACGGGGCTAAGTACCAATTGGGCACAATATGTGCAGGAGTAACTAATGGATCAGCTGGTATATAATTATCAACTTCTGCCATTAAGTTTGGTCCGAAGAATATCACAGCTGAAATAAGAACACCAAATACACAAACTGCAATAGTGTCTTTAATTAGCATGTATGGAAAAAAGTTTACGGTATCGTTTTTAGATCTAATATCTATACCGGCAGGATTGTTTGATCCATGAACGTGGACCGCCGCCACATGTAAGCCAACAATACCAAAAATAACAAATGGAAGCACATAATGCAGAGCAAAAAATCTATTTAATGTAGCATTACCAACAGTATAGTCACCAAGTAGCCATGTCTTTAATCCTTCTCCTATGAATGGAATAGCGCTAAATAAATTTGTTATTACCGTAGCACCCCAGTAAGACATTTGCCCCCACGGAAGAGTATATCCAAGAAATGAAGTAGCCATCATCAAAAGATATATAAACACACCTAAAATCCAATTCAGTTCTCTTGGATATTTATAGGAACCATAATACATTCCTCTTACAATATGGATGTAAACAATAATGAAGAAAAATGCTGCCCCGTTAGAGTGTATGTATCTTAAAAGCCAACCATAATTAACATCTCTCATTATTCTCTCAACACTATCAAAAGCCATTTCAGTATGTGGGGTATAGTTCATCGCAAGAAAAATTCCGCTAACTATCATTGTAACTAATGTTATTGTTGCTAAAGCTCCAAAGCTCCAAAAATAATTACAGTTTTTTGGCATTGGATAATCGCCATACTCTTTTTCAAAATAAGAAATTATTGGAAGGCGAAATTCGATCCAATTTAAAACAGGATTTTTATATTTTCTAGGTTCTGAATTACCACTCATATGTTCTAACCAATCTTAATCGTTGTATCGTTTAAAAAGGAATAAGGAGGTACTGCAAGATTTTCAGGAGCAGGTCCTTTTCTTATTCTACCAGATGTATCATAGTGTGATCCGTGGCATGGACAATACCAGCCGTTGTATTCACCTTTTGAGTCAGTTAATTTTTGTCCAAGTGGAACACAACCTAAATGCGTACATACTCCAACAAGCACTAGCCACTCATCTTTTTTTACCCGGTCAACATCTTCTTCAGGATCTTTTAAATCAGACATGTTGACAGTTTTTGCCTCATCTATTTCATCTTTTGTTCTTTTACGAATGAATACAGGCTTTCCTCGCCATTTAACTGTAATACTTTGCCCCTCTTCTATTTGACTTACATCAACCTCAGTTGTCCCAAGAGCTATTGTATCCTCCGCCGGATTCATACTTTTTAGGAAAGGCCAAATGAATGCAGCTGTTCCAACTGCGCCGATTGTAACAGTACTTAATTGAAGAAAGTCTCTTCTTTTATTATTGGAATTTTCTGCCATAAATTGATTTTCTCTTATAGCTTAAATTCGAAAAAAAATACCAAATTATGTGTGCCAGCGTGACGCAATCATAAAAATAATGTAGACAAGAAAGCATGAGAATTGCTCTTTATCAACCTGACATACCTCAAAATGCTGGCAATATTTTTCGTCTAGGTGCATGCTTAGGCGTTCCAGTAGATATTATTGAGCCAACAGGCTTTATTTTTGATGACAAAAAATTCAAAAGAAGTGCAATGGACTATATAAATCACATTGAATACAAAAGGCATATTGATTGGCAGCATTTTTACAATTGGACAAAAAAAAATAAATTTCGATTAATATTGATGACAACCAAAGCTAGTCAAAGCTTCTATAAATTTGAATTTCACTCCTCTGATATTCTTTTATTTGGCAGGGAAAGTGCTGGCGTGCCTGAAGAGATTCATCAGCTAGTTGATCACCGATTAACTATACCTATGAAAGAAGGGGTTCGATCAATTAACTTAAGTAGTTCTGTAGCATTAGTTATTGGGGAGGGTCTTCGACAAACTAATAAAATTAACTAAGCGTTCCCATTTTGCCATTCTGGTAATCTAACATTGCTTGTTTCATGTCCCCTTCCGTATTTGTCACAAAAGGCCCATACCTAACAACAGGTTCATTTAGAGGCTCACCAGCTAAAACTAAGTAAGATCCATTGGGAGAAATGGATGTTAAATTAATCATATCAGAAGACTGATCAAAATAAATCATCTGCCCTTTTCTAGCAATTTGATTGTCCTCATGAAATTTTAACTCTCCGTCTATTACATAAACCATTGCTGTTTGATTTTTTGGAATATCTAAATCTATCAAGCTTGGTTTAGCAAACTGAACATCAAAGATTGAAACTGGGGAATATGTTTGGACAGCTGAAGAAATATTTTTAACTTTACCAACCAATACTTTTATTAAAACATCATTACCCTCATCTATTGTAGGGATGTCATTTTTTTTAATATGTTGATACCATGGTTTTACTTTTTTATTTTTTTGGGGCAGGTTTACCCAAATCTGTAAACCCTGCATTACTCCCCCACTATTTTTAAATTTATCTGTCACTAATTCTGAATGAATGAGACCTGAACCTGTTGTCATCCATTGAATGTCTCCAGTTTCAATAGCTGCTTGACCACCCCATGAATCTTTATGTTCAACTTCCCCACCTAATAAATATGTTATCGCTTCAAATCCACAGTGAGGATGAGCAGGTACACCCGTTGCTCCTCCTGGCTCATAATTTATTGGTCCGAAGTGATCAAATAAAAGAAATGGATCATTTTCTCTCATTTCAGGAACTGGGAAAGCTCTTGTCACAGGAATGCCGTCCCCTTCAAAAGTTTTCATACAATCTTTAATCGTAACAATTTTTCTCATAATATCTTAAATGGTTATCAATTTATTAATTTCAATTTTTTTATAATTTCATATGACTTCCATCACAAAAAGGTTGATTGGATGTTTGTTTGCACCCACAAAGATATACCTTACCAGTTTTTTCTGCAGTAAAAGCAACATTTTTAAAGTTTGTCTTACTATGTGAACCGTCACAAAAAGGCTGATTACTGCTCTCTCCACATTGACACCAGTAATATGTTTTACCCTCTTCTACCTCAACTACAAAATTCCCGGGTTGAGCAATTTTTCCTTTTTCATTCATATTTATATCTCCTTTTAATTCAAAAAATATTTAGTTATTTTTGATGAATTAACAATTAGGCAATTTTTTTTGCCTGGTATGAAAAAATTGTCTATAGTCTAATTTTTTAGTATACTATATAAAATCATACTAATATGAAAAATAAGCAAAATGTCTGTCCAGTTACAAACGCATTAACTATCCTTGGAGGAAAATGGAAAATAAATATTATCTTTCAATTATCACAAAACACAATGCGATTTGGTGCTCTTCGAAGATCGTTAGGCGATGTCACACAACAAATGTTAACCAAACAACTTAGGGAAATGGAACGTGATAAACTTATTAATAGAAAAGTTTATGATGTTGTTCCACCAAAAGTTGAATATTCTCTTACTGATTTAGGAAGATCTAGTTTACCCATTTTAAAATCATTACATCATTGGGGGAACACAAAAAAAAGAACCATTAATAAAGTGATTGAAAATAACTACGCAGATATTGTTAATTTATAATATTATCAATCCTATTAAGACATTTCTCTAACCCTAACGTATAATTAGTTTTAATAAAATGTTCTTTTAAAATTTCGACCCACTTGAATTTATCATGTGATCGAAAGAAACAGTTCAATGGAAAAGGCATATTAAACATTTTTAAGACTTCCTGACGTATGACATCATTCGTCAAAACAACTAAAGACTCATGAATATATTTTTCAACAAATGACTGCGTTGTATCATCTATGTCAGGTTGATCAAATAAACCCAGAAAACGAAAGTATCTGTATATTCTAAGATAATCTTCTTTTATTCTATCTTCAATTTCACCAATAAATTTTATTTTCTTTTCCTTTAAATCTTTTTGCCCATTGTAAAAATCATATACTGTTTGATCAATACCAAGATATAGCGCATTGAATGTAAAATCTCTTCTTGCAGCATCTTTTTTCCAATCTTTAGTATATAAAACGGAAGTATGCCTTCCAAGCTGATTAATATCTTCTCTTAATGTAGTAATTTGAATTTTTTTATTATTTAGATAAGCAATAATAGATCCATATCGTAACGCATAGTCATCGTATTCAATATTGTGCTTCTTTAGTAAATCCAATACTTCATCTGGTTCAAGAGGAGTTGCTGAGTCTATATCTTTTACATCTCTGTCAATTAAAGTATCTCTTATACTTCCACCTACCAAGCGAATTTCAGATTTGTAATTATGAAAAATTGAAAATAAATATTTGATTGTTTCCTGATCAAGTAAATTAGTTATTTTATCAGTGTTCATCTCTAGCTATTTTTCTAAAACAAATTATATTACATGATTGATGTCGACGTTTTCAAAAGAAAATACTAATGAAATTTTCGAGGATATTAAAAGAAATTTATCTCGTGGAGTAAAAGATAGAAAGCACGACTTTCATACTCCAGTCTTTTCTAATATTAATAATCAAAATAGTATTGAATCAAGAGTCGTCGTTTTAAGAGATTTTGATGCTGAGAATATGATTTTAAATTTTCATACAGATTATAGATCTCCTAAAGTTGAAGATCTTGCAAAAAATGAAAATTCATTATTTGTATTTTATGATTACAAGCTAAAAGTTCAATTACGGATTAAAACAATTTCAATCATTAACAATCAAAATTTACTTACTGAGGAGAAGTGGAATAAAACAAAATTATTCAGCAGAAAGTGCTATTTAACAAAAAAAGCACCTAGCACTCCTACAAATATTCCAGAAGATGGTATCGATATAAATCTTCAAGGAAAAGAACCGTCTAGGGAAGAGAGTGAAAAGGGTTATAAAAACTTCACTGTTGTACAAAACAAAATAAAAGAAATAGATTGGTTATATTTAGAAGCAAGTGGACACAGAAGATTAAAAATTACTTTTAAGGAAAATATTAAAAACTTTGAATGGTTAATACCTTAGTACAAAACAAAGTTATCAATAATTCTTATTTTATTCACATAGAATGCTACGAATAATCTAGAATGTAAATTTGTTTTAGAAATTTCTAAATTACTCTCCTCTCTTACTTCACAATAATCAATTTTAGAAATTCCAATGCTTTGTAATTCTTTTTTAATATTTTCTAAAATTTTAGTATCAAATGAATTTATTAGATCTAATAAATTCTTATCAATGATTTTAGCACACTTATCAAATTGAGTTTTTTCTTTTGTATCTAATTTAGTGTATCGTGACGATAAGCTCATCCCATTCAAACCTCTAATTGATGAACATTTAACTAAATTTACTTTTAGTTTATTTTGAATAATTAGTTTCTCTACTATTTTTAATTGCTGAAAATCTTTTTCTCCAAAAAAAACATTTGATGGCTTTAAAATGTCTAGCAACAAATTAACAATTGTAGTTACACCATCAAAATGACCTGGTCTAAACGCGTCACACAAAATATCTCTGTATTCAAAAATAGTTTTTTTTGTTTCAAGACCATTGGGATACATTTCATTTATGTTTGGGGCAAAAATAATTTCACAATTATTTTTTGATAACAATTTTACGTCTTGATCAAAGGTATTAGGATAATTTTCAAAATCTTTAATATCATTAAATTGGGTGGGATTAATAAATACACTAACCACATTTATGCCCTCAAATTTATTTGCCTCTTTCAAAAGAGATAAATGACCCTCATGTATGTTACCCATTGTGGGAATAAGATTAATTTTTGAATTATTTTTCTCTAAATCAGACAATATTTCTTTAATTTCTGATATTTTTTTGACTATTTGCATGTTTTTTTGACTATCTATTTGACTTATATACGATCAATTCGTAATAGGTCCGAAAAATTAAATAAAAATGAAAAGAACTTATCAACCAAGCAAATTAATAAGAAAACGCAGACATGGTTTTCGTGCTCGAATGGCAACAAAGGCTGGAAGGCAGATCATAAATCGTCGTCGTGCAAAAGGAAGAGCTCAGCTTAGCGCTTAATCTGGCCATATGGCCCCTCAATTATTTACTATAAAAAAAAGAGCTACATTTGTCCATATTCGCGACAAAGGTGTTTTCATTCGAAGTAAAAATATTAATGTGCAAAAATTATTAAATCAAGAATTAGATGGGAAAATTGGAGTTGGTTACACGGCAACAAAAAGAATTGGAAATGCCGTTAAAAGAAATAAAGCCAAAAGGATTATGAGAGAATTAGCAAAAAAAATATTGATAAAAGGTAAAACAAATTCGTATTATGTGTTAATAGCCAAATTATCAATTTTAGATACCAAGTTTAAAACCTTATTGGAAGAGATGGAGAGCATTATTCATGTTAAATAAAGTTGCAACCTTTCCCTTACTTATACTTATACGTGGATATCAATTAATAATATCACCATTATTAGGTTCGAATTGTCGTTTCATGCCTACTTGTTCTGAGTACGCTATGGAGTCATTGAGATCACATGGATTAATAAAAGGAAGTTATTTAACAATTAAAAGAATTGGAAAATGCCACCCATGGGGTGGTCATGGCTACGATCCCATACCAACAAAAAAGGTAGAAAACAAATGAACGAACAAAAAAACTTATTTTTAGCAATAGCTATTTCAATTGCCATTATTGTTTTATTTCAATTTATTTTTCCAACTCCCATAACGGAACCAGTTCAAAATGCAGACAATGAAATTTTAGCACCTGCTGCATCGATTGATAATCAAAAAATAGATGTAGTTGAAATCGTAAAGCCAAAAGAAGATATTCTCTCTGTTGATCAAAGAGTAAAAATTAATACACCTTCTTTAACAGGGTCAATTAATTTAAAAGGTGCATTATTAGATGATTTAACACTCTCCAATTACAAAGTCAGCCTGGATGAAGAGTCAGATAATATTGACCTATTATCACCTGATGGAACTGCTAACCCCTATTATATTGAGCTAGGGTGGAAATCTCTTGGGAATCAAAATATTCAACTTCCTAACTTGGAAACTGTTTGGAACACGGACTCATTAAATCTCTCACCAGGCAATCAAGTAAACTTAAGTTGGGTTAGTAATGAAAATAATACATTTATAATTAATATTTCTGTCGATGAAAATTATATGTTTTCGATAACTCAGAAGGTTATTAACAACAGTTCGAAAGAACTTGAAATATATCCCTATAGATTAATCAAAAGAATAAATACGCCAAAGACAATTAATTTTTTTATTTTGCATGAAGGTTTAATTAGCCTTGTAGATGATGAACTTCTTGAAAAAAATTATGATGATTTATTAGATGATTGTTCAGCAAGTATGCCTGTAAAAGATGAGTTCTGCGATGCAAAAGGGCAAGGTGGTTGGTTAGGATTTACTGATAAATATTGGATGTCAGTGTTAATTCCAGATCCAAATGAACCTATTAATGTTAATTATCGTCATGGAAATAATGGAAGGGATAATTATAGAACTGGATATGTTGGGCAAATTTTCAAAATTGCTCCCGGTGAGTCAATTCAATATGATGGTAAATTATTTGCGGGAGCAAAAAAATTAGATATTTTAAGTAACTATGACAAAACACTATCAATTCCTCGTTTTACTGACGCTATTGATTGGGGTTGGTTTGCCTTTTTAACAAAACCAGTTTCTTATTCAATTAATTGGTTTTTTGGTTACGTTGGAAATTTTGGTTTAGCAATAATTGCTTTTACCATCTTAATGCGATTGATCCTTTTTCCTTTGGCACACGCTTCCTTTAAATCAATGGCTAAAATGAAAAAACTTCAGCCAGAGATGCAAAGACTTAAAGAAACTTATCCAAATGATCGTCAAAAAATGCAGCAAGAATTAATGGCGCTTTATAAAAGAGAAGGAGCTAATCCTGTTGCTGGTTGTTTACCTATATTAGTTCAAATTCCAATCTTTTTCTCATTGTACAAAGTTCTTTTTGTAACTATTGAAATGTATCATGCTCCATTCTATGGGTGGATTCATGATTTATCAGCACCTGATCCACTTGGTATATTAATACTTTTTGGTTTAGTCCCTTGGGATGTCCCACCTATTTTATCCATAGTAAATATCGGGATTCTTCCAATAATTATGGGCTTAACAATGTGGCTACAACAAAAATTAAATCCAGCACCAACAGACCCAACTCAAGCCAAAATATTTGCTTTACTCCCTTTTGTATTTACCTTTGTTTTAGCAGGTTTTGCAGCCGGATTAGTTTTGTATTGGTCTGTAAACAACATACTCTCGATAGCGCAACAATGGTTCATTCAAAGAAAAATACTCGCTAAAAATGAGTAATGGAAGTAAATCTCTAAAAAATTTTTTTAATTCAAATAAATTTATTGGATCATTTCAATCGTACAAAGACATTAAAAAAATTAAAACTATTAATGATTGTTGTTTTGTTGGCAGATCAAATGTTGGAAAATCAAGCATGATTAATGCAGTTACTAAAACAAAAAATCTAGCCAAAACAAGCAAAACTCCAGGCAGGACTCAATCTATAAATATTTTTATGATCAATGAAAATATCAATCTTGTAGATTTACCTGGTTATGGATACGCCAAGGTTTCAAAAGTAATGAGAGATAATCTTGGCATTTTAATTGAAGAATATATTATGAACCAATTAAATTTAATACATGCTTATGTATTAATTGATGCCAAAGTAGGCGTAAAAAATAGTGATATTGATATGTTTGATTTAATTAGTGAGGCGGAAAAAAATTTTTCAATAGTATTTACAAAAATTGATAAATGTTCAAAGTCTTATTTATCAAATCTAGAAAATTCAATGCAAAGTTTAATGAAGTCTTATAAAAAATATTTTAATAATTTTTTTTTTACAAGTACAAAAAAAAATGAAGGAATAATAAATATTCAAAAAGATATTTATACTTTATCAAAACAAACATGAAATTTGATTTTTTATCAGAAAGCGACCAAGCTTATTTTATCCATAAAGCCTCAACATTAGTTGAAGCATTGCCTTTTATAAGGGAACACAGTGGAGATACAATTGTCATCAAATATGGTGGCCATGCGATGGGAGATCCTAAGCTCGCTAAAAGCTTTGCAAGAGATATTGGTCTAATGAAAGAAGTTGGAATATATCCAATTGTTGTTCATGGAGGAGGACCTCAAATTGCCAACAGATTAAAAACTAAAAATATTACGTCTCAATTTATTGAGGGTTTAAGAGTTACTGATATTGAAACAGTAAAAGTGGTGGAAGATGTATTAGGAAATGAAATTAATGGAGAGATTGTCAGAGCAATCAGTGACTCAGGTGGAAAAGCAATTGGCTTAAGTGGTAATAAAAATAATCTTTTAACTGCAACAAAACTAAAAGTAGAAGTTAAAGATTCTGACTCTAACATTGAAAAACTGGTAGATATTGGATTTGTTGGACAACCAATAGATGTGAATATCAACTTAATTAGAGAGCATATTAATTTAGGAGAAATTCCTGTAATTGCTCCACTCGGTATCGATGAAGAGGGTAACTCTTATAATATTAATGCTGATACAGCTGCAGGATTTATCGCTGGAAAGTTAAAAGCTAGCAAGTTATTGCTTTTAACAGATGTTGCCGGCGTATTGGATAAAGATAAAAAATTAATCCCTTCCTTAAAAATTGAAGATGCTATAACCATAATGAAAGAAGATTTTGTCGTTGGTGGCATGAAACCTAAAATTAAAACATGTATTGATGCTATGAAAAGTGGAGTAACTAAATCAACAATTCTAGATGGTAGAATTCCTCATTCATTAGTATTAGAATTATTTACTGAACATGGTATTGGAACACAAATTTATTCTTAAAATATGACTAATCTAAACAAGAAAATAAATACCTGGATTTTTGATCTTGATAACACTCTTTATTCTGCTGACAGTGGAATATTTCAACAAGTTCATGATTTAATGGGCAAATTTGTATCAAGTCATCTAGATATAGATATTGAAGAGGCAAAGATAATACAAAAAAATTATTATAAACAGCATGGTACAACATTAAGAGGTATGATGGATAATCATGGGGTTGATCCTGATCATTTTCTAGCTGAAGTACATAAGCTTGACTATTCTATTGTTGGACCAAATCACAAACTTAATGAAGAGTTAAAAAAACTTCAAGGAAGAAAAATTATATATACAAATGCGAATATGCAGCATGCTCTTGATGTTTTAGAAAGAATAGAATTATCAAATTTTTTTGATGAAATTTATGATATTAAAATGGCAAATTATATACCAAAGCCAGAATTAGCTCCTTATGAACAAATGATTGAACAATTTGACATAGAAACAAAAAGTTCCGCAATGTTTGATGATATAGCAAAAAATCTTGTTCCTGCCAAAAACGTAGGTTTTACATCTGTTTGGATTGATGCTGGGTATGAAAATTTTAGTGATGACATCAAAGCATCAAAACAATACCTCGATCATGAAACAACAAATATTACAGAATTTTTAGAAGATGTTAACAAAGGAAAAATATGAGTGAATTAAAAAAAATTATAGAGCAAGCTTTTGAACAAAGAGATGAAATTAGTTTCAATACCAAAGGTGAGATTCGAGACTCAGTTGAAGAAACACTGAATCAACTTGATGTAGGAAAAATACGTGTTTGTGAAAAAATTAGTGATGAATGGATAGTTAATCAATGGATAAAAAAAGCTATACTTCTAAGCTTTCGATTAAATGATAATGAAATAGTCAAAGCATCACATGCTACTTGGTATGATAAAGTTCCAAGTAAAACTGCTAACTGGACAAAAGACGATCATGAAAGGGCTGGTTTTAGATATGTTCCAGATGCTGTTGTAAGAAAATCTGCTTTTATTGCAAAAGGAGTAATTTTGATGCCATCTTTTGTGAACTTAGGCGCATATGTTGATGAAGGTACAATGATTGATACTTGGGCAACCGTTGGTTCTTGCGCACAAATTGGTAAAAATTGCCACATCTCTGGAGGTGCCGGGATTGGAGGAGTATTAGAACCGCTTCAAGCAAATCCAGTTATTATAGAAGACAATTGTTTCATAGGAGCGAGAAGTGAGGTGGCTGAAGGAGTTATCGTTGGAGAGGGTTCAGTTCTGTCAATGGGAGTTTTTATTGGCGCATCAACAAAAATTATTGATAGAGCAAGTGGAGAAATTCATATGGGTAAAGTACCCCCATATTCTGTTATTGTTCCTGGAACAGTTCCTGGAAAGAAGTTGCCTGACGGTTCTGAGGGTCCAGGATTATATTGTGCAGTTATAGTAAAAAGAGTGGATGAAAGAACAAGATCTAAGACTTCAATTAATGATCTACTTCGTGATTAATGACTGAAATTAATTTCAACGCTATTAAACTTACACAAGCATTAGTTAAATGTCGCAGTATTACACCAGAGGATGACGGAGCATTACTTGTGGTCCAAGATCACTTGAGCTCTCTTGGTTTTAATTGCACTCCCTTATCCTTTTCTGGAAATGGATCTTATGAGGTAAAAAATTTATTTGCATCTATTGGGAGTGAGGGTCCTCATTTAGCTTTTGCAGGTCACACAGATGTAGTTCCTCCTGGTAATGAAAGTTCATGGAAGCATCCTCCTTTTGGAGCAATTATAGAAAATGATAAACTGTTTGGACGAGGCACAGAAGATATGAAAAGTAACATAGCATGCTTCATATCAGCTGCTGAACAATTTTTGAAAAATAATGGTGGAGACTTTGGTGGTAAGTTGTCATTTATAATAACAGGTGATGAAGAAGGAGAAGCCATCAATGGAACGCCGCAAATTATGGAGTGGACAAAAAAAAATAACATTAAAATTGACCATTGTTTAGTTGGAGAACCTACGTCAAACTCTAGTATAGGAGATAAGGTTAAAATAGGCAGAAGAGGATCTATTAATTTTTTTTTAACGGTACAGGGTATCCAAGGTCATACAGCTAATGGTCACAGAGCTGAGAATCCTGTACATTATCTAACTAAACTCTTATCAAATATTTTAGAGAAACCTCTTGATGAAGGTAACGAATTTTTTTTACCAACCAGTATACAAATTCCAACCTTTGATGTTGGTAATACTGCTCACAACGTAATTCCAGAGTTTGCAAAAGCTACAATAAATATTCGTTTCAATGATCTGCATACAGCAGAGACTCTTATTGAATGGATTGATGATAAAATAGAAACTGTTTTTACTAATAAGATAAAAGCAACTTGTAAAGTACGTCATGAAATCAGTGCACGATCATTTTTAAATAAACCAGGTCAATTAAGTAAAATTATATCTAAATCAATTTCTCAAGCTACTGGAAGAAATGAAGACCCAGAGCTTGCCACTGATGGAGGCACATCCGATGCACGATTTATTAAAAATTATTGTGAAGTTATTGAGCTTGGTATTAGGAATCAAACCCTACATCAAATTGATGAGTTTGTTTATTTAGATGATCTAAATGAATTGACAAAGATATATTATCAAATTTTAGAAAACTATTTCAAAAATAATTAATATCCATTTTTTATTTTTACATCACTTTTAATTTTTCCATTTGTTCTAAATTGCTCAAATTTTGAAAAAATATAATTAATTGATGAGTCTACATCAGTAATAGCAGCAACATGAGGAGTTACTGTAATGTTTTGATTTTTCCAAAGTTTACTATTTTTTGGTAATGGCTCTTTTTTAAAAACATCTAGAGAAGCAAAAAAATAATTATTTTGTTTAATATGTTTTAATAAATCCATTTCATTTAATGAAGACCCTCTGCCAATATTAATTAGTAGAGATTTTTTTTTCATTTGATTAAGAAAAGATTTATTTATTAAATCTCTCGTTTCTTTAGTTGCGGGTAGTACAGAGACGATAATATCTGATAATTTTAAAAAGGTTTTTAAGGATTTTTTATAATATATTGGTATTGAATATTTTGCTGCTGAAATAGTATTTTTATAGCCAATCACATTATAATTTAATGATTTTAATTTATTTGCTATAAATTTACCTAAATATCCAACCCCTAAAACACCAATGGTGAGATCCTTATTTAAAGAGGTATGTCTTTCATCAAGCCATATATTTTTTTGTTGAGCCTTATTGTATTCAGTAAGTTTTAATTGATAAATCAAAATTTGGGCTAGTACATGATTCAACATACGTGATCGCATATTTGGGTCTTGGATTCTAATTATTGGTGTATTTTTGTAACTTGGTAATTTAAGAATATGATCTACCCCAGCACCTAAAGAAAAAATAATTTTTAAATTTTTCAATTTCTTCAAAATTTTATCAGGTAAATTCCATACCAAAGCTACTTCTATTTTATCTAAAGGTACATTTTGATCTAAAGTAAAAATTTTATGAGAAAAAAATTTTTTTCTTAATGATTTTAAAAATTCATCTTGATTAGCAAATGATGCATGGAAAAGAATATTCATTAATTTTTTCTATCAATATTATCAATTATATGAAGATATTTTTTTATCACATCTGCCCACCTGTAATTACTTTCAGCTCTAATTTTTGCATTTTGACCAAGTTTTTTAGTTTTTGTTTTATCAGAAATTAGGTGTCTCAATGCTGAATACACATCATCAATTTTCGATAAAATTAAACCCGTTTCCTCATGTATAACAGCTTCAGGTGTCCCCCCAATATTTGACGCTATAGATGGAATTCCATAAAAAGCTGCCTCGATATATGCTATGCCAAAACCCTCAATTGACCGATTGTTTGTCTCATCAATTGTAGGCATAATCATTACATCAGTTTTTTTAAATAAATAATTTTTTTCATTATTATTTATATTGCCTACAAAAAGAACATTTTGTTCAATGTTAGTTCTGTGAACAATATTTTTTAAATTTGATAACTCCTCTCCTGAGCCTGCGATAACATAAAGAATATTTGGATACTCATTTTTGAGTTTTGCTATTGCTGATAAAATATACGAATGTCCTTTTCTTTTTTCCAATCTTGCTAAAGTTACTATTATTGGGCTACCATTTACTTTCTGCAAAGTTTCGGCTGGTAAATTTGCATTGTTCTGAGCGCCAGGGTGAATGCAAGTAATATATTGATTTGTAATCCCAGTTCTCATAACTAAATCTTTTGTATAGTTAGAGTTGCAAACTATATGAGAAGCCTTATTCAATGTAGTAATTAATCTTTTTTTATAAGTAGAATTTTTAGGTATAATTTCATTGCCATGAGCAAGACAAATTGAGTAAATCGATTTTTTATTTAATTCATCAATACATAATTCAAAACTTTTCCAACTATCTCCAAAAATACAGGTTATGTTTTTTGTTTCTAAATATTTTTTTAAATTAAATATTTTTTTTTGTCTGCGTAAGAATTTAATGCCGCCAAATCTTTTTACGGTAATATTTTTATTTACCTTGGAGTCATATTCATGATCTCCAGATTTATTATGCTGATCAGCTAAGACCAGCACTTCATATTTTTTACTCAATTCTATTGATAAATTTTCAATAAGATTTTCTATACCTCCAACTCTTGGAGGGAAGCATTGTGTTAAAACAATAATCATTTATGAATGATTATCTTGAATTAAAGATTAAGGGTATAGTTATTTTTTGCATAAAATCATTTTTTGAAAAATATAATATTTTTTTAATCGGAATAATAAAGAGAATCTATATATGCATAATATGCATACACTATATGTATTTAACTTGTTTGATTTGCATATTTAAATTCCTATATAATAGGCTGAAAGGAACATAGATGTACAAAAATATACTTACTTTTATAAATTCTACTTACAGAGCTATAAATGATTATGGTTTTGATAATGTTGATCCTCAATTAGTTAAATATTTCAGAACGGAATACGGAAAAGACTGGCGATCAGCTCTTACTGAACACTTATACGAAAAGGATAGAAGCAATGATAAAAAAGCTGCTTAATAATTTTTTAAGATCATTTACTTTTGATCATGATCGCGAAAAAATTGAACAATATCTTGCTCAATCTACTAACACATATGACTTAGAGCAAAGAATGCGAGAACTTGATCAAAAGGGTAAATATAACCAATTTTATATTTAAATTTTACTGGAGTTAGAGAGGCGAAGTTACGTTTTGTAACCAAAGCTTCTCCTCTGCAGTAAGAAATATTGATAGTTTATCAAAAACTGTTTCATGATAACTATTTAACCATTCCACATCATTTGAATTTAATAACGAAGGTTCAATAAGATCCTTGTCAATTGGAGCCCAGGATATATTTTCAAAATTAAGCAAGTTTTCGTTCTCTTCCTTCACTATAAGGATGTTTTCAATACGGATTCCATATTCTCCCTCTTTATAAAAACCTGGCTCATTTGATAAAATCATTCCAGGTAGTAAATCTACACTAGGAAACATATTTTTTTTAGATATTCGTTGAGGAGCCTCATGCACACTTAAGAAACTTCCAATTCCATGCCCAGTACCATGATCATAATCACACCCAATTTCTTGTAGGCTTGCTCTTGCCAAGTAATCAATATCTGTACCTTTTGTTTGTTTTGGAAAAGTATGCGTAGAGAGACTTATGTGCCCTTTTAAAACTCGAGTAAACATTTCTTTCTGCTTTTTTGTTGCTTCTCCTAAAATAACAGTTCTTGTTATATCAGTGGTGCCATCGTAATATTGTCCTCCAGAGTCAAATAAATAAATAGTATTCTCTATAAGTGAGATAGGATTGTTTTTATCATATCTATAATGAGGAAGAGCAGCATTTTTTCCAATAGCAGATATTGTATCAAAAGAGATGGAATGAAATAGATCATTTAAATTACGAAATGAAAATAATTTATCAGCTGCTGAAACTTCAGTTTCATTTTCAATATTTGGATGATTTTTTAACCAATATAAAAATTTTGTCACACTCACACCATCTCTGACATGAGCAGTTCTTGCACCTTCAAGCTCAACTGCATTCTTTGTTGCTTTTGGGAAAAGGCATGGGTTTTCAAGATGAGAAGGGAGACAATTTTTTTTAATTGCTAAATCATAAAAAAAATATGAAGAATTTTTATAATCAAATCCAATTTTTGATTGCGGTTTTAAATGATTAAATACTTGTTTGATATTTTCTATTGGCTCGATGTTGATGTATTTGGCAAGTCTTTCTTTCAATATAGGTTGGACCATATCAACCTTCAAATATAGTGCCGGTTTATCTTTTTGAGATATTAATAGATACGCAAAAGCTAAAGGTGTGTTTAGAATATCACTACCCCTTAAGTTCAATAACCAGGCTATGGAGTCTAAACTTGATAAAAAATATGCATCTAAGTTACTTTTTTCTAAAGTATTGATAACATTTTCAAGTTTCTTTGATGACTCGGTGCCTGCAAAATTTTTAGGATGATCAAAAACAAAACCATAATTACGATTTGGCTTATTATCCCACAATTCATCAATTAAATTATCTTCTGTGAAATATAATCTAGTTTCACTTTTAGACATTAAGTCTACATATTTTAGGGTCTCTTCAATAGAATGCAATTTTGGATCAAGTGCAACACATTCATTTTTTATAAAATACTCACTTAAATTTTTTGAAAAATCATTAAGATGCTCTAGAGAAATTTGACTGCTATCTACCTGTTCTTTTGCTTGAAATGTATACCTACCATCAACATAAAGGCTTGCTGAATTTTGACAAATTATAGCTCTACCTGCAGAGCCAGAAAAATCAGTAGCCCATCGCAATCTCTCTGAATCTGAGGAAATATATTCATTTAGAAATTCATCAGTTCTATTGATAATTAGGGTATTGATATTTTTTTCCTTCAATAGATTTTGAATTTTTTTTATTTTTAAATTACTCATAAATTGGCAAACATATCTAAATCAATATTACCTCCTGATATCATCACAACAACAGTTTTATTTTTCATATCAATTTTTTTGGTAAGTGCTGCAGTTGCAGCTACAGCCCCCCCTGGTTCAACAATTATTTTTAAATGTTCAGCCAATACTTTTATCGAGTTTTTAACTTCTTCATCGTTAACAACAATTCCTCCTGCCAACGCCTTAAGATTTAATGGAAAGGTTATATTACCTGGTTGTGGTGTTATAATAGCATCACAAATTGACTCGAAGCCTTGTTTGTTAGAAATAATTTTTTTACTTTCTAAGGATAATTTAGTATCATCAAAACCATATGGTTCTACGGCATAAGACTCTATTTTTGGAAATTTATATTTTAAATATGTAGCAGTTCCTGCAATTAGACCTCCACCGCCACAGCAACATAAATAGATGTCAGGAGTTATTGAAAGATGATTTAATTCTTCTGCAATTTCATAACCTGCAGTTCCTTGACCAGCAATAATATCAAAGTCATCGTATGGTTTTATTAAGGTTCTATTTTCAGTAGCAGCAATATTTTGACCAATTTCTTCTCTGATTTCTGTTTTTGGATCATACAAAATAACCTCTGCTCCATAGCTTTGAGTATTATCAATTTTAATTTTTGGTGCATTTTTGGGCATAATAATCTTTGCACTTATATTTTCCTGTAGTGAAGCGAACGCAACAGCTTGAGCATGATTGCCAGAAGAATATGCTACAAGTCCATTTGCTTTATTCTCCAAAGTCAATTTAGATATTTTATTTGATGCACCCCGAAGTTTAAATGAACCTGTATTCTGTAAATTTTCTAGCTTAAAATATATTTTTCCACCTACCAGATTGTTAATAAAGTCATTTGAAATTAAGGGAGTTTTAAGCACCTTACTCTTAATATTTTTATAAGCTTCAACAATATTAAGGTAATTAAAATCAAACATAATTTGTATTTTATTTGAATTGAGGAAAAAAAAATATATCTAATTTCATATGACAGAAAAAAATATTGTATCTCCATGCATCAGTGTATGTAAAACAGATCCTGTAAGTGGATTTTGTTATGGCTGTGGCAGATCAAATGATGATAAAAAATTGTGGAAAGATGAAAATACCTCTGATGAATGGAAACTTAATAATATTGAAGAATTAAAAAAACGTCTCAATGGATGGCAACGCGAAGCTTTTGAAGCATCTTATAAATCTAAACAAGATTCCGGTTTGTCTCTAATTAAGAAAAAATTATTAGAAGCTCGTAATAGTTAATTCTTAATTTATTTGGGTTGTTAAATACTTAGTACTCAATTTTTTTTAAGTATAGTCCGCATGCTGGAGCAGTTTGGCCTGCAAGATCTCTTTTTCTAGAATTAATAATTTGAGATATAGAGTCAGTCAAATTTCCTTTAGCGATATCAACTAATGTTCCAACCATTATGCGAACTTGTGAATGAAGAAATGATCTAGCACTAATTTCGATTAATATTTTATCCTCTTTGTTATCAACATTTATACTATCAATAGTTTTTATACTTGTATTTGATTGACAATTTGCAGATCGAAAAGCATTTAGATCGTGTTTTCCAACAAAAGAAGCACTTTCGGTTTTAATTTTATCAATATTTAGTTTTTTATGTACGCACCAAGCTTTATTTGCTTCTATTGTAAGAGGAGACCTTCTATTAATTATTTTATAAACATACCACCTTCTTTTAGCTGAAAATCTAGCATGAAAATCATCTTGTACAAACTCTGCTTTTTGAACAGAGATCATCAGCGGTCTTAAATGCTGATTTAAACCATCTCTAATTACGTCTGTAGAAATTTTTTTTGAAATTGAAAAAGAAGCAACCTGTCCATAAGCATGAACACCTGCATCAGTTCTCCCTGCTCCGTAGACAACAACTTTTTCACCAGACAGTTTAAATAATGAGTCCTGTAATGAAGATTGTATTGAAAGGCCATTTGCTTGTTGTTGCCAACCAACAAAATTAGTACCATCATACTCAACAGTAATCTTGTAATTATACATTTATTTTATCATTAACCGTAAACGCAAAACCTTGAATGAAATCTTTTACCTCAACTGCTTTTTTTCCTTCACGCTGTATAAGAGTAGGAAGTATACTTCCATCACTGCATGCTAACATAAATTTATTATTTAATATTGTAGATTGCTGACCTTTATCTTTTTTCTTTACAGCTCTTAAAATTTTAATTCTCTCGCCTCTATAGACAAACCATGAACCTGGTTTTGGTCCATGAGCTCGTATATGATTATAAACTTCATTGGTAGAATTATTAAAATTTATTTTTCTATCAACAGATTTGAACTTCTTCGCGTATGTCACTTTATTCAAGTCCTGTTTTTTAGATAAAGTTTTGTTTTCAAAAATTTTAGGTAAAACTCTAAGCATTGTTTGTTTACCTAAATTTGTAAGGGCCACTGTCAATTCATCACTGTACATATCTGCACTTATATTTAAGCTTTCTTGATGAAGAATATCTCCAGCATCAAGTTTGGGTGAGATTTTTATAACACTTATGCCAGTTTTTACATCTCCTGCTAGCATAGCATGTTCAATTGGTGCCGCCCCTCTCCATCTCGGAAGTAAAGATACATGGATATTGATGCATCCAAATTTTGGTATATCAAGCAGTTGAGATGGTAAAATAATACCATAGGCAACGACAATAATTATATCAGGATCAAGACTGTTAATTTGTTCTATTGCTTTGCCATCTATAGAACTTGGATAAAAGGTTTCTAAATTATTTTTTTTTGCAATTTGATGAACAGGGCTTTCTTCAATATTCATGCCTCTATTTTTTTTTCTGGGTGGTTGTGTAAATACACCAACTATATTGATACTATTATCAAGTAAGTACTGTAAATGTTGCGCAGCTATATCCGGCGTGCCCATAAAGATTATTTTTTTATCATTCATTAATTTTTAAATTTTTGTAATTTTTTTACTTTTTTAATTAAGATATTTTTTTTTAAAGATGATAGATAATCAACAAATAATTTTCCCGATAAATGATCTATCTCATGTTGAAGTATTCTTGCTTCATATCCATCAATTTCTCTTTTAATTAATTTTTCATTTTCATCTGTGTACTCGACAATTATTTGTTTTGGTCTTTCAACATCTGCATATTGTTCAGGCAAAGATAAGCACCCCTCTTCCATAATAGTTTTTTCTTCTGAATATTCTATAATTGAGGGATTAAATAAAATATAATTTGCTTTTTTGTTATTTTCTTTATCCTCAAAATTTATTGTAACAATTTGCTTTAATATTCCAACTTGATTGGCTGCTAACCCTACCCCTGGTGCCTTGATCATTGTATTCATCATTTGATGGGCAATATTAATATCTTCTTTTGTAATTTTGGTAAGTTTTTGTGCTTTCAAGCGCAAAACTTCATTAGGAACTAAGAGTATTTCCATTAATTATTAGACTAATTTTTTTCGTGATTGGAATGCTGTATTTAGAGTATTCTCATCTAGATAATGCACTTCCCCGCCAATAGGTATTCCTTGTGCTAATCTTGTTACTGTTAAATTTTTAAATGACTCTAGTTTGTCTGCAATAACATGTGTAGTGGTTTGACCTTCCATAGTAGTACTTAAAGCAAGAATTACTTCTGTAATTTCATTTTGCTCAATTCTTTTAACAAGTTTTGTAATTGTCAGTTCTTCCATACCTATTCCATTTATAGCGGATAAAGACCCTCCTAATACATGATACAATCCACGATAAAAACCCGTTCTTTCAAACGTCCATAAATCTGATACATCTTCAATTATACAAATGGATTTTTGATCTCTATTTGCACTTGAACAAATATTACATGGATTGGTCATATCAACATTTCCACATGCTGAGCATTCACTTATAAGTTTATGAGAAGATTCTAATGTTTGAATCAAAGGCAACAATGAACGATCCTTATTTTTTAATAAATACAAAGCAATTCTCTGGGCTGACCGTCTTCCTAAACCAGGCAATTTAGAAATATCGGCTATTAATTTTTCTATTGCAGATCCTTCCATTATTTAAAAAGGCAACTTCATGCCAGGAGGCAAAGGCAAACCTCCAGTCACAGATTTCATCTCTTCTTGAGCAGCCACTTCACCTTTTTGTTTAGCGTCATTAATGGCAGCGACAATTAAATCTTCTGTTATCTCTTTGTCTTCAGGTTTTAATAAACTATCATCAAGATTAATTCTTTTAATCTCACCTTTGGCAGTAGCAATAACTTTTACTACGCCACCTCCTGAGACTCCTTCAACCTCAATTGAGTTCAGCTTTTCTTGTGCGTCAGCCATTTTTTTCTGAAGCTGCTGCGCTTGTTTCATCATATTGCCTATATTAACCATTATACCTCCTTATGATTTTCTGCCTCAAATTCATCAACTGTTTCATCAACAGTATCTGTAATATCAGTAATAGAATGAATACTCAAACCTGGAAGAGCTTCTAAAATTTTTTTAACTTCAGGATGATTTTTCATTTTTTTTATTTCATTTTGTTGATCGATAATATCTTCTTCGCTTAAAGTACTTCCAATATTGCTATCTGAAGAGTGGATTTGCCATATTCTGCCAGTCCATTTAGAAATTAGCTTAGCGACGTTCCTATTGAAGTGTTGATCTCGTATTAATTTATTATTTATGACTACTTCACCTTCTTTAAATGATATCAGTTTAACGGAGTTGTATAGCTGGGTATGCAATAAAGCTTCTCTTTTTTTATAAAAAAGATCAACAAATTGTCTAAAATTACTAATTTTTATAATAGACGATGCAGTAGTATCATTATTTATGGTGTTGATGTCTGTATTTAAATCAACTTTTTTTTTAATTTCCTGATCTTTTGAAATTAATTGAGCATCTTCATTGTTTTTATTTGGAATTTCTTTTTTAGTACCTTCAGGATTAGGATTACTACTTATATATATAAGTCTTATAATTATCATTTCTCCCAGCTGAAAAAGATGAAACCCATTTTGTAACTCTTGAAAGCCTTTAAAAAGAACCTGCCACATGACACCAAGTGAGTTCATTGATAATTGTTTAGAAAAATAGTCACCTCTTACTCTTTCAATTTCAGGTATTGAAATATCTTTTTTTAAATCTGGAGAAATTTTAATTTGAGTAATAGAATGAACAGCGTTTAATAATTCTTCAAAGATCATCAAAATATCCGCCCCAGAATTATATAAATCTCTGAAAATAATAAGTGACTCCGATGCTTTTCCTTTGCTTATAGATTCAAGAAGGTCATATATCTTTCCTCTATCAGCAAGTCCCAACATGTTTGTAACAGTCTCAGCTGTAACGTTTTTACTGTTATTTATAACTGCTTGATCTAGTAAGCTTATAGAGTCCCTAACAGACCCGTCACCGGCTCTTACCAATAATGCTATAGCATCATCATCAATTTTTACTTTCTCTAGTTCTGAAATTTTTTTAAGATGCTTTCCTAAATTTTCAGAGTCAACTCTTTTCAAATCAAAACGTTGGCATCTCGATAAAATTGTTACTGGTATTTTTTTTACCTCTGTTGTAGCAAAAATGAATTTAACATGTTCAGGTGGTTCCTCTAGAGTTTTTAAAAGGGCATTAAAGGCGCTTTTAGAGAGCATATGAACCTCATCTATAATAAAAATTTTAAAAGTACTATTTACAGGTTTATATTTTACGTTATCAATAATTTCACGCACATCATCAACACCTGTTTTACTCGCAGCATCCATTTCAATAACATCTAAATTGTGATCTGATCTAATTGATTGACATGAATCACAATTTCCACAAGGTTCACAACTGGACTCTTTTCTATTTTCACAGTTCAAGCTCATTGCAATTAATCTTGCCGTTGTTGTTTTACCAACTCCCCGAACGCCAGTTAAAAGATAAGCATTTGCAATTCTGTTAGTTGTTATGGCATTAGTCAAAATTTGAACCAAAGTTTCTTGTCCAATTAAATCACCAAATGTTTGAGGTCTGTACTTTCTGGCAAGAACTTTATATTCTGTATTTACTGTCATAATTTTCAAGGAAGGTTATAAGACCCGAATAGACCTGGTACAGCTGCTTCTTTTCAGACCTGACTGGATTAACAAGATATCCGCCCTCAAACCTTCCATTTCCACTATACCATTAAAGGATAAAAAAATAACTTGTGAATTATCTTTTATGTTTATTTTTTTCTAAAATCTGACTTTTTATAAACACCCAAAACTTTTATTTCTTTACAAAAAAATTTCATTTCCTCCAACGCCAATTTTACTGAATGATCATCTGGATGTCCTTCAAAATCTATATAAAATTGAGCTACATCAAAACCTTGAGGATGAATATAGCTTTCTAATTTCGTGATATTAACTCCATTACTTGCAAAACCTCCCAGACATTTATAAAGGGATGCAGGTATACTTCTCACTACAAAAACTAAGGTAGTTAATAGATCATTTTCATCAGATTTTATTTCATTTTTTTGTTTTGACATAATTAAAAATCTTGTCACATTATTTTGAGAATCTTGAAAATTTTTTTCAAGTATTTCTAAGTTATAAATTTCTGCAGCAAGTTCAGATGCTATTGCAGCATCTTCTTTACTTTGTAGTTTTGATATTTTTTTTGCTGATCCTGCAGTGTCTGCAGCAACAATCATTTCTTTGTTTAGATTAAGTATTTTGTTCCTGCATTGTGCAATTCCTTGCTCATGACTATGAATTCTTTTTATGTCATTAATATTTGTACCTGGAATTGCCATGAGGTTGTGTCTAACTTCAAGGAAGTACTCCCCTATTATTTGTAATTCTGAATCAGGAATTAACCTTTGTGTATCTGCAACTCTTCCAGCTTGAGAGTTTTCTATCGGAACTAGAGCTATATCTGCCTTAGCATCTCTAACACAAGCAAACATCTCTTCAAATGTTGCACAAGGAACGCTTGTGGCATTTGGAAAAACATTTTTACCCGCTTGCTCGCTATAAGCTCCATTTACGCCTTGAAAGGCAAAATTTTTAATTTGCTTCATTGTTATTTTTAATGATTTTTTCTATTAACATTAAATCTTCCAATGCATCTACACTAATTGGAATGTTTTCTACATAGGTTATTCCTATTTTAATACCTGCATCAAGTGCTCTCAATTGCTCTAATTTTTTCGTAATTTCGTTATTTGAAGGCTGCATAGACACAAAGTTATGCAGAGCATCCGGTTTAAAGCTATATATTCCAACATGCTGATAAATATTTTCAACTTGCTTATTTGACTCTTTATAAAAATCAATAGACTCTCCAACTGATTGTGTTTTATTCCAATTTATTTTAACTTTAGTAATATTTGAATTGTCCCTCTCTTTACTCGAAATATCAGTAGCAATTGTACCTATCACATAACCGTGCATTAAAGGTTCATTCACACTCTCTAATACAAGAGGATCTATTAATGGCATATCTCCTTGCAGATTGATTATGCTTTCATAATCATTTTTGTTTTCGAGTGAACTATATGCTTCAAAAATTCGATCAGTTCCCGATGGATGATTTGGATCTGTCATAATTGCTTTGCCACCTTTTGACGATATTAAATCAAACACTTCATTTTCACAGCAAGCAACAAATACATCTCCAATTTTTGACTTGATTCCCTGTCTCCAAACTCTCTCTATCATAGGGATTCCGGCAATTTTGGCCATTGGTTTATTTGGAAAACGTTGAGATGCCATTCTTGCTGGAATTATAATTGCTGATTTCATAAATTATGCGACAATTAAGCAGTATTTAATATTTTATTGAGCGTTTTCATTTCTATTCATTTTAAAAAAAATCTATATAGATGTCTTACACATGTCTGGACTTGAAGTTAACAAAATTTTGGCTTCCATCATATTAGCAATACTTGTTGTAACAGTTATTGGTCATCTTGGAGATATTATTATTGATGTGGAACATCATGAAATGGAAGAAACTGCTTATAAAATAGATGTACCTGATACTGGTGAAGTTCAGTCTGGTGTTGCTCCCAAAGAAGAGATTATAGAACCAATTTCTTTACTATTAGCTAGTGCTTCACTTGAAAAAGGTGAGAAATTATTTAAAAAATGCAGTGCCTGTCATAATTATGAAAAAGACAGTGCCAATAAAGTTGGTCCTAATTTATGGAATCTCATTAACAGACCAAAAGCTAATGTAGAAGGCTTTGCTTATTCAAAAGCATTAGCTGAATATGGTGGTGACTGGGGTTATGAAGAATTAGCAGAATTTTTATATAAACCAAAAAAATATATCAAAGGTACTAAAATGAATTTTGCGGGTCTTAAAAAGGTTGAAGATAGAGCAAACTTGGTACTATTTTTAAGAGAACATTCGGACTCACCTGTCCCTCTTCCTTAATTGATAAATGAATAATTCCTTTCAGGAATATATAACCTTTGCGAATAAACTGGCTGATGAAGCAACTATTACTTCCATGCAATATTTTAGAACATCTCTTGATATTGATAATAAAAGTGATGAAAGCCCCGTTACTATTGCTGATAAAAATACAGAATTAAAAATAAGATCAATAATAGAAAAAGAATATCCTGATCATGGTATTTTAGGTGAAGAGTTTGATAGCATTAATCCAGGTGCTGAATTTATCTGGGTTATAGATCCAATTGATGGAACTAGAAGCTATATTGCAGGACATAAAGATTTTGGGAACTTAATTTCCTTAACGCAAAATAAAAAACCAATTATTGGTATAATTAATTGTCCTGCTCACAAGGAAAGATGGATTGGGGTCAAAAATCAGAATTCTACTATTAATAACCAAACTGCAAAAACATCTAATGTTACAAAAATTGAAAATGCCTATCTTTTTACTTCAGGTTTATATTTTGATGAACCGCACTTAAGAAAAGCTGTAGAGAAAATTACTAATACTGTCAGATATTACCGTTATGGCGGTGATTGTTATATGTATGGAATGCTCGCATCAGGATTAATTGATATAGTGATTGAAGACACTCTAAAGGCTCATGATTATATGGCTTTGGTCAATGTAATTGAAGGAGCTGGCGGAAAAATTACAGATAAATATGGTAAAGAAATAACCACAGATTCACAAGGAAGTGTTGTAGCTTCAGCAAATGAAAAGCTTCATTCCCAATTAATTTCTATAATTAACGAATAAATTTAATTTAAATTTTAATTAAAGTAATTATATTAATCATATGAAAACTTTACTCACAGCTATAACCGTCTTTATTTTATTAATTGCTCAAAACTTATTAGCAAAAACTAATATATCTCATGCTATTGCCATGCATGGTGAGCCAAAATATGATCAAAATTTTATCAGTGTCGAATACGTTAGCAATAATGCTGAAAAGGGAGGGAATATAGTTAGAAGTGCTATTGGAACTTATGATACATTTAATCCTTTTACACTTAAAGGTACTTCTGCAGCTGGCATAGGGTTATTATATGAGTCGTTAACAGTTGGATCTAGTGATGAAGCTTTTACGGAATACGGACTTTTAGCTAAAAGTATTGAATGGCCTGATGATCGATCCTGGGTAACATTTACTTTGAGAGATGAAGCAAAATGGCATGACGGGAAAAAAATAACAAGCGATGATGTTGTTTGGACTTTCAATACACTAATGGAAAAGGGGCATCCATTTTATAAATATTATTACGGGGATGTAAGTGAAGTTATTAAAATAACTGAAAATAAAGTTAAATTTGAATTTTCAACGAACACCAATAAAGAATTGGTGCTCATTGTGGGACAGTTGCCAGTATTACCTAAACACTATTGGGAAAATAAAAATTTTGAAGAAACAACACTTGATGTTCCAATAGGAAGTGGCCCTTATAAAGTTAAATCTTTTGATGCGGGTCGATCAATTACCTATGAACTAGACATGGATTATTGGGGTTTTGAAAATAATATTGTCCCTATTAAAGTTGGAAAAGATAACATGGGTAGTATTCGTTATGATTATTATAAAGACAGGGGCGTTGAAAGAGAAGCTTTCAAATCTGGTGAAATAGATTTTTTCTCTGAAAATACTTCAAAGGAATGGGCAACTGGTTATGATATTGATGCGGTCACTGAGGGGTTAATAAAAAAAGAACTTATACCTCATGAAAATCCTCAGGGAATGCAGGCATTTGCCTTTAACACTCGTAAAGATATTTTTGCCGATAAAAGAGTAAGAAAAGCACTTTCTTTTGCATTTGATTTTGAGTGGACCAATAAAAATTTATTTTATGGTGCATATAAAAGGACTGATAGTTTTTTTGAAAATTCTGAGCTCGCATCATCAGGGCTACCATCTCAAGCAGAACTAGCATATTTAAATCCATATATTGATCAACTTCCTAAGGAAATATTTAATGAAGAATACAGCAATCCTAAAACAGATGGATCTGGTTTTATAAGAAATGAATTACAAGAAGCTACCAAACTTCTACAAGAGGCTGGATGGAAGCTTCGGGATGGCAAATTAGAAAACTCAAATGGAGAGCCTTTTGAATTTGAAATTTTATTAGTATCCCCTGCTTTTGAGAGAATAGTTCTTCCATTTATTGATAATTTAGAAAAATTAGGAATCAATGCTTCTTTGAGAACAATTGATAGTTCTCAGTATCAAAAAAGAATTGAAAGTTTTGATTTTGATATGGTTGTATTTACTTTTTCACAAAGCTTATCACCAGGAAACGAACAAAGAAATTTCTGGAGTTCTGGAGCTGCGGACACCAATGGCTCACGTAATATTATTGGTATCAAGAATAATGTCATTGATTTGCTAATTGAAAACCTTATCAATGCCAAAGATAGGGAAGACCTGATTACAATCAGCAGAGCTTTAGATAGAGTATTGTTATGGAATTATTATGTGATTCCTCAATGGCATATTTCAGCCTACAGAGTATTGTATTGGGATATGTTTGATCAACCAAAACAAAAACCTAAATACTCTCTTGGATTTGATACTTGGTGGGTTAATCAAAATAAATTCAATTTTATTAATTCTCAAAGATCAACGAACTAATAAGTTAAAAACTTAATATAAATAATATAAAACCATTTAAATGGGTGCTTATTTAGTAAGGCGTATTCTCCTAATATTTCCAACACTCTTTGGAATAATGTTAATTAATTTTGCTGTCATTCAGATTGTTCCTGGTGGTCCCGTAGAACAAATGATTGCGCAAATGACTGGGACTGCTGTTGAATCGACAGCTCGCTTTTCTGGGGGAGGTGAAGGGGAGCTAAGTTCAAATTTTGATGCATCAAGTTTTGATAATGGGGACTCAAAATACAGAGGGGCTCAAGGTCTTGATCCAGATATTATTAAAGAAATTGAAATCATGTATGGCATGGACAAACCTGCTCATGAACGTTTTTTTAAAATGTTAAAAAGTTATATATTTTTTGATTTTGGAGAAAGTTTTTTTCGTGATCAAAAAGTAACATCACTAGTTTTAGATAAGATGCCGGTATCAATATCTCTTGGCTTATGGACAACATTACTTGTGTATTTAATATCTATTCCACTTGGCATAAGAAAAGCAATTAAAGATGGTTCACGTTTTGATATCATTTCGAGTAGCATTGTTACAATTGGATATGCAATACCAAATTTTTTATTTGCTGTAATTCTAATAGTATTTTTTGCAGGAGGTCGTTTTTATGATATATTTCCTTTAAGGGGTTTAGTTTCAGAAAATTTTGAAGAATTATCTCTTATATCAAAAATTATAGATTATTTTTGGCATCTAGCATTACCTTTGACAGCAATGATAGTGAGTGGTTTTGCAGGACTAACATTTTTGACGAAGAATTCATTTATCGATCAGATAAATCAACAGTATGTAATGACTGCGAGAGCTAAAGGATTATCAGAAAAAAAAGTTCTTTACGGTCATGTATTCAGAAATGCAATGTTAATAGTAATTGCTGGTTTTCCATCAGCTTTTATTGGAATACTATTCTCTAGCTCTTTATTTATTGAAGTAATATTTTCGTTAGATGGTTTAGGTTTACTAGGGTATGAGGCTGCTCTCACAAGAGATTATCCTGTAATATTTGCCACCCTATATTTCTTTTCATTACTGGGGCTAATTATGGGTATCATAGGAGATTTTATGTATTCAATTATAGATCCAAGAATTGATTTTGAGTCTCGAGAATGAAAAAATTATCCCCACTAAATCAAAGACGATTAAATAATTTCGTATCCAATAAAAGAGGCTTATACTCTTTTTGGATTTTTTTTATCTTGTTCATTATTTCCTTATTTGCTGATTTCATAGCAAATGAAAAACCACTCTTAGTAAATTATCAAAATAAATTTTATTTTCCTATTTTACAGTCATACTCAGAAACAACTTTTGGTGGTGATTTTGAAACTGAGGCTGACTACAGAGATCCATTTGTAAAAAATTTAATCAACGAGTCTGGTTGGATGATAATGCCAATTATTCCATATAAATATAATACAATAATTCGTGACATTGATAGTCCCGCGCCATCACCACCAAGTAAAAAAAACTGGCTTGGAACTGATGATCAAGCAAGAGACGTTTTATCAAGACTCATCTATGGCTTTAGAATATCAATTCTATTTGGATTTACGCTTACTTTTTTTTCCATGATCATCGGTGTCTCAGCTGGTGCAATACAAGGATATTTTGGTGGTAAAACAGATCTCTTCTTTCAAAGATTTATGGAAATATGGTCTGCAGTCCCAACTTTATATGTTTTAATTATTCTAGCTAGCGTAATTCAGCCAAATTTTTGGTGGCTACTTATAATATTATTACTTTTTAGTTGGATGGGATATGTCGGAGTAGTTAGGGCAGAATTTTTGAGAGCTAGAAATTTTGATTATATTAGAGCTGCAAAAGCACTTGGTGTTAGTACTTCAAAAATTATATTTAGACACATGATTCCAAATGCAACAGTTGCAACTGTTACGTTTTTACCCTTCAGCTTAAGTGCTTCAGTTACGGCTTTATCAGGTTTAGATTTTTTAGGTTTTGGACTACCTCCTGGATCTGCATCACTTGGTGAAATGGTAAATCAAGGCAGAAATAATTTACAAGCACCTTGGCTTGGGTTGACTAGTTTTTTTACGTTAGGATTAATGCTTGGTCTTTTAGTCTTTATTGGAGAAGCTGTAAGAGATGCCTTAGATCCAAGAAAGACTTTCACATAAAATGAATAATATTGTTTCAATAAAAAACTTAACAATCAGTTTTAAGAATAACATGCAGGTAGTTAATGATGTAAATCTAGAAATACCAAAAGGTAAAACTGTTGCAATTGTCGGTGAATCAGGATCAGGAAAAACCTTATCAGCGTTGAGTATTTTAAGATTATTGCCAAGTGGTGCAAAAATAGATCAAGGACAAATAATATTTGATAGGAAAGATTTACTTAAACTGCCTTTAAAAGAGATTGAAAAAATTAGAGGAAATAGAATTTCAACTATTTTTCAAGAACCTATGTCAAGTTTAAATCCTTTACATAAAATTGATAAACAAATTAAAGAAGTTATAACCACACACAAAGAAATTAGTTCTCAAGAACTTAATCAAACGGTTCTTACATTGTTAAAAGAAGTTAACTTAGAGGATTTGGTAACTCGGCCTAATATATACTCATACGAATTATCAGGTGGGCAGCGACAAAGAGTAATGATTGCGATGAGTATAGCTAATAATCCTGATTTATTAATAGCTGACGAGCCAACCACTGCATTAGATGTAACAGTTCAACTTCAAATTTTAGAACTTTTAAGAAAAATTCAAGAAAAAAGAAAAATGTCAATCCTATTTATTAGTCATGATTTGGGAGTAGTGAATAAAATAGCTGATTATGTTTATGTTATGAAAGATGGAAGAATTATTGAACACGGAAATAAAAAAGAAATATTTGAAACTCCAAAAGATACTTATACTAAAGAGTTAGTAGGTTTTAAAAATTTAGTAAAAAAATCTAATTATAATAAAAAATTAGAAATATTAAACATTCAAAAACTAAAAGTATGGTACCCAATTAAAAAAGGTATTTTTAAAAGAACTGTAGATTATGTAAAAGCTATTGATGATATTAATTTTAATTTATTTGAAAAAGAAACATTAGGAATAGTTGGTGAGTCTGGATCAGGAAAAACTTCCCTTGTTTTAGCAATACTGAAATTAATTTCATCATCAGGAAAAATAAATTTTAAAGATATTGACTTAAATCAAATTAAAAAAAATCAATTAAAGAATATTAGAAAAGATATACAAATAGTGTTTCAGGATCCATTTTCTTCTTTGAGCCCTAGAATGAATGTGTATGAAATATTATCAGAGGGCATAGATGTTCATTTTCCTTCATTTTCGGAAGTAGAAAAAAAAGAAATGATAAAAAACATATTAAGTGAAACAGGTATGAATTTTGAGAGAGATCATAATAAATTTCCTCATGAATTTTCAGGAGGTCAAAGACAGAGAATTGCAATATCTCGAGCATTAATACTTAAACCTAAAGTATTAATTCTAGATGAGCCTACTTCAGCTTTAGATATCACGATCCAAAATCAAATATTAGATTTACTAAAAAGTCTTCAAGATAAATATTCTTTAAGTTATATTTTTATTAGTCATGACATGAATGTAATAAGATCTGTATCGGATAAAGTGTTGGTTTTGAAATCAGGCAAATTAGTTGAGTATGATATTGCCGAGTCAGTATTTCAAAATCCTAAAAAAGAATATACAAAAAATTTAATCCGATCAGTAATTTAGTTAATGGCGGAGAGAGAGGGATTCGAACCCTCGATAGTATTGCTACTATACACGCTTTCCAAGCGTGCTGATTAAACCGCTCTCACATCTCTCCATTAAAAATTTAATTTTCATTCATCTTCAAAGCATTCAGAAAAGCATTCTGAGGAATATCAACTTTTCCAAATTGTCTCATTCGTTTTTTTCCTTTTTTTTGCTTATCCAAGAGTTTATTTTTGCGCGTTACATCTCCACCATATAATTTTTGAGTAACATCTTTTCTAAATGAAGCAACTGTTTCTCTTGCAATAATTTTTCCACCTATTGCAGCTTGAATAGCTACTTTAAACTGTTGTCTTGGAATTAGATCTTTAAGACGTTCACATAGTGCTCTTCCTCGTTGCTGAGATCTATCTCTGTGAACAATTAAAGATAACGCGTCAACAGGATCACCATTAATCATAATGCTTACCTTCACTAAATCATTTACTTCGTAACCAATTAATTCATAATCAAAACTTGCATATCCTTTTGTAATTGATTTTAATCGATCATAAAAATCAAAAACTACTTCATTCAGTGGCAATTTATATTCTACCATTGCTCGCGTACCGGCGTAATTTAGATTAATTTGAATACCTCTTTTAGATGTACATAATTCCAAGACTGCTCCCAGATATTCATCTGGCACAATAATCGTCGCTTTTATCCATGGCTCTTCTATAGACTCAACTCGAACAGGATCAGGCATATCTGTTGGATTGTGAAGATCAACCACTGATCCATCTTTCATGTTAATTTTATACACTACTGACGGTGCTGTGGTTACAAGCTCAAGATTAAATTCTAAATCAAATCTATCTCTAATAATTTCGAGGTGAAGTAAGCCTAAAAAACCACACCGAAAACCATAACCTAGTGCAGGACTAACTTCTGGTTCATATGAAAAACTTGAGTCATTTAAAGCAAGCTTAACCATACTGTCTCGCAAATGTTCATAATCATCAGAGTCAACTGGAAACATACCACAAAAAACAACTGGTTGAGATGGCTTAAATCCGGGTAGTGCTTCCATTGTTGGATTCTTTTCTTCAGTAATCGTGTCACCAACCTTACAATCAGATACACTTTTAATACCAGAATTAATGAATCCAATTTCTCCTGGACCAAGAGTATCAACTTCAGTTGGCTTAGGGGAGAAGATACCTACTCTATCAATAGTATGTGTAGCCCCAGCAGCCATAAATCTTATTTTTTGATTTTTTTTTAGTTGACCATTTATAACTCTTACTAAAACGATGACTCCAAGATAGCTATCGTACCAACTATCAACAAGCATACATTTAAGAGGCTCATCTAATTCTCCTTTTGGAGAAGGTAATTTTGCTACTATCTTTTCTAGTAATTCCTCAACACCTTGCCCTGTTTTTGCTGATACCAAAGATGCATCTGAAGAGTCTATACCTAGAACATCCTCTATCTGATCTTTAATTTTTTCAGGCTCAGATGAAGGCAGATCTGCCTTATTCAATACTGGTAAAATTTCATGATCATTGTTAATTGCTTGATACGCATTAGCAAGTGTTTGTGCTTCAACACCTTGAGTAGAGTCTACAATTAATAATGAACTTTCGCAAGCAGCCAAAGATCTAGATACTTCGTATGAAAAATCAACGTGTCCTGGGGTGTCCATAATGTTTAGAATATATTTCTTACCATCCTTTGCGGTATAGTTTAGTCGAACTGTTTGCGCCTTAATTGTAATTCCACGTTCTCTCTCCAATTCCATAGAATCCAGCACTTGTTCCTTCATTTCTCTATCTGTTAATCCTCCACAAAATTGAATTAATCTATCCGCTAATGTGGATTTTCCATGATCAATATGCGCAACTATAGAAAAATTTCTTATACTTGAGAGATCTTTCATTATTTTCTTAGAGATGCAGCAAAGTTGGTGATAACTGTATCTATAACTTGATTAGATATATTTTCTATCTCTTCATCACTAAAAGTTTTTTCAATTGGCTGTAATAAAACTCTTATGGCAATACTTTTTAAATCAGAGTTGATTTTTTCGCCTTCATAAACATCAAAAATAGATACCTTTTCAATAATTTTCTTATCTATTTTTTTTATTTTATTGATTATATCATTTGCTTTTACTGACTTTGGAAATAAAAAAGCAAAATCTCTCTCTACCATCTGGAAAGGATTATTATCAAAAGCAGAAATTGTTGATGTCTTTTTTCCCAAAAACTGGGCTAATGTGTCTGTAAAAATTTCAAAAGCAACAACTGAGTTATTAATATCAAGAGATTTTAATAATATTGGATTCAATTCACCAAAATTTGCAAGTACATTTTTTCCAATTCGCAACGATGATGATTTGCCAGGATGAAAAACTTTATTATCTATTTTTTCATAAAGAAGGTTATCTATAGGTACATTTAAAGATTTTAAAATTCGCATAAGGTCTGATTTAATAGCAAAAACATCAAAATCTTGATTTATAGAATTCCAATTTCCTCCATTAATCTTTCCATATCCTATTGCTGTTGCAACATTAGTTTGTTTGTTTTCTAAAGCTGCATCAAATATTGGGCCAACTTCAAATAGTTTGCCATTATTAACAACTTTCGATTTATTTAAATTAATTGCATTTAACAAATTTGGAATATTAGATGGTCGCATCACACTTAAATCAGCACTAATGGGATTTTTTATTTCTATTTGATCTCCAGAAACTAACTTAGCAACTTTTTCATCCATAAAAGACCATGTCACTGCTTCAAGATAACCTTGATTAGCAATTATTCTCTTAATTTTATAAAAGGACTTTAGTTCTGAACTTAAGACATCTTTCTTTGTGTCTGTATCACTGACATCAGTCAGGGGTATTTCATTAAAACCATAAATTCTCAAAATTTCTTCAACAATATCTGCTTCTCCCTCAATATCAGGTCTAAAACTTGGAACCGTTATTTCAAAAATATTATTTTTTTCTAGGATATTAAAACCTAAAGACTCTAAAATAGATTTTTGTTTATCATTTTTAATTTCTAAACCTCCGAGAGATTTAACTTTGTTTGTATTAAAAATTATTTTAGACTGTTTATTATCTAAAACCTTAGTTTGAACAGGTTCACTAACTTCACCACCACATAAATCAGTAATCATATTCGTTGCAGCATCTACTCCCCATTCTATTGATGTTGCATCTATTCCTCTCTCAAATCTGTATCTAGCATCACTTTGTAGTTTAAGATGTCTTCCAGTTTTAGTAACAGAAATAGGATCAAATAATGCTACTTCTAAAAAAACATTTTTGGTGTCAAGACTGCATCCACTATCAAGACCCCCCATCACACCACCAATGCCATGAAGTTGTTTATTATCTGAAATTACAATCATATCTGAAGTGCACTCTCTTTTTTCTTCATCAAGAGTTAAACAAGTTTCATTTTTTTTTGCAAAACGCATTTTAAGATTGCCTTCAATTTTATCTGCATCATACACATGTAATGGTCTGCCTAAATCATAGGTAATGTAATTAGTAATATCAACTAATGCAGAGATTGGTCTTAACCCAATCGCTTTTAATCTTTGTTGAAGCCATAATGGGCTCTCTTTATTGGTAACATTTTTAAAATACCTTCCGGCAACACCTGGGCAGAGATACTCTTCATCACCACTAAACTCTTTTTCCCATTTAATAGGACTTTCGAATGTTCCTGGAATACTTTTTATTCGCGCATTTTCTTTTAATGTTCCTAATCCTGCTGCGGCTAAATCTCTAGCAATTCCTCTGATAGATAAGCAGTCACCTCTATTTGGAGTAATATTTATTTCTATGACTGGATCGTCAAGATTGAATACTTCGATAAATTTCTCGCCAAGTTTATATTTTGCATCGACTTCTATAATCCCATCGTGCTCATCTGATATTCCCATCTCTCTCTCAGAAACAAGCATCCCACAAGATTCTACTCCCCTTATTTTAGATTTTTTTAATTTAACTCCTGTCCCTGGAATAAAACTATTTTCTGGAGCAAAAATACCTTTCATACCTGTACGCGCATTTGGTGCTCCGCAGACTACTTGAAATGTTCCATCAATAGTTTTAACACTACAAACTTTAAGTCTGTCTGCATCCGGATGCTGTTCTGCTTTTAAAACCTCAGCAACTGTAAAATCATTGAAAGTTTTTGATTTATCTTCAACATTTTCTATTTCCAAACCAATATTTGTAAGTGTTTCAACAATTGTATTTAAATCTTTTGAGGTCTCTAGATGATCTTTGAGCCAATTCAGTGTAAATTTCATCTTAGCGTTAAACCTCTGCTCTATTCCTTAGATCCAGTGGGGAAAAACCATAATGATCTAACCACTTAATATTAACATCAAACAAACCTCGCATATCAGTGATGCCGTATTTGAGCATCGATAATCTTTCTATTCCCATTCCAAATGCAAAACCTTGATAGACAGAGGAGTCTATATTACAATTCTCTAGGACTTTGGGATTGACCATTCCACATCCTAAAATTTCTAACCATTCATCGCCCTCACCAATTTTTAAAACATTATTTTTTTTTGTAAAAGCAACATCCATTTCTGCACTTGGTTCAGTAAAGGGAAAATAACTAGGTCTAAATCGGTACTTTAAATTATCAATTTCAAAAAACTCTTTTAAGAAAGTAATCAGGGTAGATTTTAGATCTGCCATGGTTGCATCTTTGTTGACCACTAATCCCTCTACTTGATGAAACATTGGTGTATGCGTAGAGTCTGAGTCACTCCTGTAGGTTCTTCCAGGAACAATGATTTTTATGGGAGGTTTTGTTTTCAACATTGTTCTTACTTGAACAGGACTTGTATGCGTTCTCAAAACATTATCTTCACCTTCACTATTATTTACATAGAAAGTATCTTGCATCTCTCGAGCAGGATGATGGGGAGGAATGTTTAACGCAGAAAAATTATTAAAATCACTCTCAATATCTGGTCCAGCTTCAACAGAGTAATTTAAATTGCCAAAAATTTCTATAATACTAAAAATTGTTTGAGAAATAGGATGAATTTTTCCATTAGTTGTTTCTATTTGAGGTAAAGTGACATCAACATTTTCGTTTTGTGATTTTTTTTTTATTTCTGCATTTTCAATCAAGGATTTAAGTTGGTTTAATTGCTGACCCCTAAGTTTTCTCTCATCAATAGAGAGTTTTCCTAAAAGCTTCATTTCAGAGGGAATTAAACCTTTTTTTCCAAGGTACTCGAGACGTATACCTTCAACCTCTTGAAGGTTTTTACAACTCTCAATTCTTTTTTTAATATCTACAGCATCAACTGATAAAGACATATTGTTAGTATAAATTA
>VMBT01000132.1_pt1 | contig 48046 bp, 41 predicted proteins | sample 4404301 | NCBI WGS metagenome assembly VMBT01 (sample SAMN12238535, study PRJNA552566) | marine metagenome | isolation source: Coastal seawater | place: USA: coastal Georgia, Sapelo Island | collected 2008-08/2009-08 | reverse complement strand
CACTGCTACTCAGGAGTAGTATATCGAAGTTGAAGAAGCATAAGTCTTGGTCCTCCCATGTCTGCCGGACGTATGAATCGCTCACGGTTGAAAATATTGTTGGTGACGAGACCAACGCGGAATGACTGATTGATTCGATAAAATACTCGTACATCGAAATTCAACCCGTAGGGATAGAGGTCACGTGACTCCTGAACTCCGGGAACAAAAAAAGATATAGGAGGAGTGATGAATGCCAGGTCGACATTTTCCACTTTACTATTGAACCTTCCACTTATACCTGCTTCCCATTTTTGGTACTTCCACATCAGGTCCAGCTTGGCGGAATGCCGACTTCGGTACTTCAGATAGTTCGAAACGGTGTCAGAACTCGTAGTTCTATAACTCAGATTCTTACCTACACTATCCTTACCCCAGATCAGATCCGGTTGTTCACTTACCGGATTACTGAAAACATACCCGGCCTGTATATTGATCTGATGTTGGTCATGTTTATACACTGCAGTTCCACTGATCTCGAAACCACTGATCTTAGCCGGACCGGTATTGATCGATTTGAAGCCGATGCCAAAGTTGTTTTCAGGCGTGATCAAACTTGACCACTGACCAAACGTGAACTCTACCATATCGTCGTATTTCATTTGAAATACTGCGGCATTCAGCAATCCTCTCCACCGCTTCTTGATCTGAAATCCTTGAGTTAATCCCACCTCGACATTACTCCCGATTTCAGGGTTCAATTCTACATTTGGATAGACCGATACAGGGCCCACTGTGGTTGAAATATACGTCTCTGCTATGGTCGGGAATCGGAATCCTTCTCCGTAGGAAAACCTCAGGAAAGTACTCTTGGTCAGTGGAACATTTAATCCACCTCTAAGAATTGGCTTTCGACTGATGCGGTCGTTCAGCCTGTATTCTTCGAAACGAAATCCAAACTCCGTTGAGAAAGGTCCGAAATTGTTCCGGATCTGTGTGAATGCCGCCATGTTACTGGCTGTTTGATCACCGCTGAAAAGAGGACTTCTTGTCACGGTGTAATTCCCTGTCACACCCAACGACCATTGCGCATTCAGCCAATCCTTGTTATTCGGGTTCCACCTCTTTTGGAGCAAGTATTCCGCAAAGTACCAATCGGATCGATTGCTTTGGTCTACAGATGTATCTCCATTATCGACGTTGTTGTCAACCAAGAGATACCGAGTATTGATCTGATGCCGCCAACCATTTTTTGTTGCAATGGAAAAGAAGGGGTCTATTGCAACGCGCAGGTTCGCATTATCTGTGTTACTGCCTTCCAGAGGTAAGTAGGCACTGTCCAGATTTCGCCATAATAAAAAGCTTCCCGACTTGTTTAACAGAACCTTAGTTCTGATACCGACACGACCTTGCTCTCCGATCCGCCTTCTCCAATTCACGCCTCCCTGAATTCGTCTGTCCGGATCACCTTTTCGGAATCCGTCATCATCGATCCACTCACCATTCAAAACCAGCTCGTTCTGACCCATACGCCTACTATGAAGCACTCTGGCTCCGGAACGTAGTAATGGTCTTTCACTCCAACGCCATGATTCTTCTCGCGGAGCAGAGAACCCACCTCCGAATGAGGTAACACTCGTATAAGGTTTGGCCTTGGTCCATTTTGTGCGGATCGAAATGATCCCGTTGAGTGCAGCAGATCCGTACAAAACGGACGATGCACCTTTAACAACTTCGATCTCTTCAATATTGTCCACTGTTATAAATGACCACAGGGCTTGTCCTGCATCACCCGACATAAGCGGAACCCCATCCACCAAAACAATGACTCGTGACCCGGCGCCATAACTCCAGCCACTGCCACCGCGAATACTCACTTGTCCATCCACCATGTTCACTCCCGGGATCTGATGTATGATCGAGCTGACGGAAGATGGGTTCTTATCTGTAATGATCTTTGGATTGATCCTTTCGACGGAGATCGTCATCTCTTTGAGAGCACTTTCGGATTTATTTCCCGTGACTACGATCTGATCAAGCAGGTCATCTGTCCCGCGCAGTCCGACCAGTAGTTCATTGTGACCCTCTAGCAAATAGACCAAACTGTCTTCGTATCCAACGTGGACAACTAGGAGTGCGTTGCTTTGAACATTTATAGAGAATGCTCCTGCATGATCGGTGATCACCAGATTCTGGGAATTGGCTGCTTCAAGAACGTGGGCACCTATGAGTGGTCTACCTGTTTTAGCATCCACGACTTTACCTCTGCAAGTCTGTGCCAACACAGTATTGACCGACAAAGTCAGTACAAGGGCACAAAAGAGAAATCGTTGAATAAGTCGCAAGGGATCAGTTAAATTCGTAAGACAAGTTTAATCAAATCCGAGTGACTATGGTACGTCGAATACTCTTATTGGTTCTTTTAGCCGGGCTCTCTCAGCTCGCGAAAGCACAGTGTACTCCCAATGACACGATCACACGAACAGGTTTTTTTCCTTCACAACTTTCTCCGGGAGTTGCTGGTCAGCCTTATTCAGAAACGATGACCGTGGTACTGATCTCAGACACGACGATCGATTACAATGGTTTTCCGGCTGCGGTGATCATCGATAGTGCGATCCTGGTGGATGTTGTGAACTTACCACCTAAGTTCGGATACAATTGCGAAACGTCAGATTGTAAATACCTGCCCAAGAAACCGCGCTGCGCGGAAGTGTATGGGCAACCTGGCGTTGATGATCTCAGAGAAGATACGATCGGATTGGTGATTCGGATGCACGGAAAGGCGTTCGGTACAATTGTCCTCAGCCAAACAGACACGCTCTGGAGGTTTGTCATCAAAATTGAGAAGAATACAGCGTCTATCCGACCAATTCTCGAAGGACTTTTCATCTATCCAAACCCGAGTTCAGATGGTGCATTCACATTTAGCCAGGTACTGGATGAAGTCCGGATCTTCGATGCCATGGGTCGACAAGTTCCTTTTAAGTATGACGGTGTAGAATTGAAATTGGAACAACCTCTCGCAGGTTTCTATTACCTGAAGGCGGTCAATTCGCATAAAGAGGTCATCCACAACAAACTTCACGTTCAGTAGACTGAAAACAATCAGTCTATTCTATCTGTTCCTTCCACTCGTTGGGAAGCATATTACCTTTGCACTGTGAAACGAGTAGTCGTTGGATTATCGGGTGGCGTTGATTCCGCCGTTGCTGCAGCTTTGTTGGTAGAACAAGGCTACGACGTCATTGCTATGTTCATGAAGAACTGGCACGATACATCCGTGACCATCAGCGATGAGTGTCCGTGGGAAGAAGACAGCAAAGACGCTCTTCTGGTTGCAGAGCAGTTGGGCATTCCGTTTCAGACTTTAGACTTGAGTGAGCAATACAAAGAACGGATCGTTGATTACATGTTTGCCGAGTATGAAGCAGGCCGCACACCAAACCCCGATGTGCTGTGTAATCGCGAGATCAAGTTTGACATATTCCTCAAGGCCGCTATGGATCTTGGGGCAGATTATGTTGCTACCGGTCACTACTGCCGTAAGGATGAAATTGTCGTGGACGGGAAGCCCGTATACAGGTTACTTGCCGGAGTGGACGGCAACAAGGATCAAAGCTATTTCCTGTGCCAACTGGATCAGGAACAGCTTTCGAAGGTGCTCTTTCCGGTAGGAGAACTTACTAAACCTGAAGTTAGAAAAAAGGCTGATGGTCTGCATCTCCCGAATGCCGACAAGAAGGACAGCCAGGGACTTTGCTTCATAGGAAAAGTTAGACTGCCCGATTTTCTGCAACAACAACTCGAGCCGAGAGAAGGGGAAGTTGTTGAGATTCCCGCCGACAACCAGATTTACGGAAGTTTGAGCCAACGGAATCCCGAAAAATCAGATGACTGGTATGATCTCACTGAACCAATGCACTACCAGCCTTCGGATGGAGAAATTCTTGGCACACATCAAGGTGCACATTTTTACACGATCGGACAGCGAAAGGGCCTTGGGATCGGAGGCAAAGAGGAGCCACTGTTCGTCATCTCCACGGATGTCAAGTCAAATCACATTTATGTGGGAATGGGAGAGAAGCATCCCGGACTTTATAAGAAAGCCTTGCTCATTGAAGTCCCGGATGTTCACTGGGTCCGAACTGATCTTGAGTTGAAGGAGTCTGAGACGATGGAAGTACTCTGCCGTTTCAGATATCGTCAGCCACTCCAGAAAGCAACGTTACATCAGTTGAAAGATGACCTGATCATTTCCTTTGAGGAACCTCAAAAAGCTATCACTCCAGGACAATTTGCTGCCTGGTATATTGATGATGAATTGATCGGTAGTGGGGTGATCAAGTATTGAGAGGTGGTATTATTCGAACAAGAATCCGAATCGTAGGTCCAGCCGATTGTAGGTGATCTTTTCTTCAACAGTGGTCACCACCCAATTGAAGCCATCCCAAAACCCGTCTTCGTGAGCTCCGTTGATCGTTTGAGTTCTGAAGCCCATTTGAAAATACCACGCGAGATTTTCTCGGTATTTCGAGGTGATACCCACACCGGGAGATATGTACAATCCACCGGAATTGTTCTCCGACCAATATTCTGCTGAGCCCAAGAACCCGTATCCACCTTGAAGCGAAAGATAAGGTGTGAATGATTGTTGGTTCAACCTCGTTCTAACTTCCAAAGCGACCGGATATACCATACTATTTGGCCACCAGTAGAAGTCGGTTCCGGCCGTAAGTCCGAGTGACAGGTTCTTATTGAAAGTATATCCACCACCAACGAGCACCGAGACATTCAGAGAGGGATCACCCCAGGAGTCCACACCTAGTGGAAACCCAAAGTTTCCATATATGTAGTACCCCTTGTCCTTCCAATCGTGACGTTCTTTGACTTTGCGAACCTGAATGGGCTGAGTCGAATTGATGACGCTCGTAGGAACGATCTCGTCAATATGCTCCATCGAAATTTCGATCTGCTTTCCTCCGGCCAGCTCCAACTTTATGCCTTTTTCCGGGTCTAACTCTATCACCTTCCCAACGATCTGAGCACCGCTTTTCAATTTTACTCGCGAAAACTCGTCAGTTTGCGCTAATGCAGACAGCGAAAACAGTGCAAGCACGGCCATCGTGAGCAGAAAATGTAGCACCGATTTATGAGAATAATGTGAGCGGAGATTCAAAGTCATCATGATTTGAAATAGGTAAATTTGAGACAATCACTTAAATACAAATATGTACGCTAAGGTATATTCTAAATTATTAGTCCTGAGTTTTCTGATGGTCATTTTACTTGGTGGGTGTAGAACCAATTGCACCAAGACAATTTCCTATCGAGCTCTCATGCCCGTGTATATGTCAATGACAGATATGCGCAAGGTCAATGAGGCCCAATCTCCAAAAGACCTCAGTGACCCGGGAAAGATCTATGTGTACCAGGATCTTCTATTGATCAATGAAAAATACGAAGGCGTTCACATCTTTGATAATTCGGATCCCGCAAACCCGGTTGCAATGAAGTTTGTAGCCATCAAGGGTTGTCTGGACATGAATGTGGTAGATGATGTCATGTTCGCCAACCAAGGAGCGGATATGGTAAGCTGGGATATCTCGGATCCTTCAAATCCTTCATTCGTGCAGCGTCTCGAGATGATCATGAACCATGAGCTTTTGAAAAACGACAGCTTCCCAATCGCCATGGAAGAGCGTGACATTGTTGAAGTAATCGAAGATGCCAATTGTGGGGATGATGGAAGATTCAGAGGAGGATTTCTCTTTGCAGAGGACGCTTCCAACTCCGGTGGAGCAGGAGGGCAGAGCGGACAAGCGGGCTCTATGTCTCGCTTCGCTTATGTGGATGGATATCTCTACATCGTGGATTCTGACAATCTGAGATCACTGGATATGTCAGACGTGCGAAATGCATTCGTAAGCGGGAACCAACAGATCACTTGGGAGGTTGAGACAATATTTCCCTACAAGGATTTTCTATTTCTCGGAACTACGACCGGAATGGTTGTACTGAACCGCGTAGTGAACCCCAAGGTACCTGTTTGGACTACAAGCTTCACTCATGTGCGCGGATGCGACCCGGTGGTTGTGTATGACGATAAAGCATATGTGACACTCCGTGGTGGCTCGCGTTGTGGTGCCGCAGAAGATGCCTTGCATATCGTTGATATTTCCAAAATGGAGCAACCGACCCTTTTGGAATCATATTTAATGGAAGGGCCCTATGGATTGGCAGCCAGTGATAGTCTGTTGCTCATTTGTGATGGCAACGCAGGTCTAAAAGCTTTTGACAGGCGATTCACATTTGAAATGAACAACCATCAATATTCAACCTTTGAAGGAAAGAACACGTACGATGTGATCCACAATGGTGAAACGGCAATATTATCGGCAGAAGAAGGGATTTTCCAGATCGACTATTCTGACCCTGCAAGTCCGGTCGAGATCAGCACGATTCTCGCTCGTTGATCGAAATTTTGAGCATAAAAAAAGGGCTGTGTTTTTGAAAAATTCCTGAAATAGTAGGATTTGGCCTTAAATGAAGTTCGACCTTCCCCCGTTTGGATAATCCTCTTTTCACCGAAGTGAAATGGGGCCTGCTCTACGTTCATTGCCCAGCCGGTATATTAGTAAATGTTGAATTTTTCAATTGTTACTACCAGCCCTATTTCAAATGTAGCACTAAAATCATTGCGAGGATTGTACTCCCGGATTTTTTCTTCTGAACTTTGTCATATATGAGTACGAATCGTCCCAAGGTGAGCATACTAATGCCCGTGAAGAACGCTTCACGCTATTTAGGTGCTTGCCTCGATTCCATTTTGGATCAATCGCTGACCGATTGGGAGTTGATCGCAGTGGATGATCATTCCGCCGATGACAGCGCTGACATCCTCCAGGCATATGCTCAACGCGATGCACGGATCAACGTGTTATTCAACACAGGTCATGGCATTCTTCCCGCCTTAAAGTTAGCACTTGAGCACTCTAACGGCACGTACGTCACGAGGATGGATGCCGATGATATCATGAAAGCTCCAAAATTGGAACTTCTTTTTATGCAATTGGATGATTCGGATCTCGCCATAGGGCTGGTGGAGTACTTTCATGAGGAAGGAACATTGGGAGAAGGATACCGGAAGTATCAGGAATGGTTGAACAATACTTCACTGGTTGGAGAAACATATGCAGAGATCTACAAAGAATGTACGGTTCCATCGCCTTGCTGGATGATGTCGCGGGACCAATTGAAGTCTATTGGAGGATTTGAGGGTCTTGATTATCCAGAAGACTACGACCTGGCTTTTCGGATGTATGAACACGATCTAGCTATCGGAGTGGTCCCGGAAGTGTTACATCTGTGGCGGGATCACTCAGAGCGAACGTCGCGAAATGATGCGCACTATTACGATAATCGATTTCTGGACATCAAGGTCAGGCGTTTCCTCGAATTGGAACAAGATGCAAACAGACTGGTACTTTGGGGTGCCGGAAGAAAAGGCAAAGAGATCGCAGCATTACTACTTGACCGGGGTGTTCAATTTTGCTGGATCAGCGGGAATAGCAGAAAGATCGGACATCAGATCTACGACCAGGAATTGATCTCGGAGAGCGAATTCTCCTTTGCTGATCAGGACAAGATCGTTGTGGCAATTGCGGGTGATCCGCTCAGTGAGGTAAAGGTTTTGATCCGTGAGAAAGACCTACCGGGTCAGTTTTATTTCTTTGCGTGATCAGTCTTCGATCTCGATGTCGAAAACAGTGATCTCAGGACGAATGCCCAGTCTACCGGGATAGCCCAAATAGCCAAATCCGCGATTGACATAGAGCTTCTGCATGCCTTTCTCGTACAGTCCGGCCCATTCTGAGTATATATACTGCACCGGGCTCCACTTGAATCCAGCCGTTTCGATCCCGAATTGCATTCCATGAGTGTGACCACTGAATGTAACGTCGATCTCGGGGAACTCCTCCAATACCTGTCCCTTCCAATGAGTAGGATCGTGCGACAACAACAAGCTCAGTTCTTTGAGGTCAACATCCTTAACAGATTTTTGCAGGTCACCGTATTTTGGGAATCGCAGCGAGGCGCTCCAGTTCTCCACTCCGATCACGTTCAGGTAAGCTCCTTTGTATTCGACCCTTTCAGCTTCGTTTCTCAACAACCTCCAACCCATGCGATCATAAGCAGCGGCCAGTTTTTCGACATTTTCTTTGCGTTGCTCAGGAGTGTATGCCGGAACGTAATCCGCATAGTCATGATTACCAAGAACAGAGTAGACTCCCAACGGTGCTTGGATCCTACCGAAGAGATCTTCATAGTCGGCGAATTCTTCGGCTTTGGTGTTCACCATGTCTCCAGTGAAGAAAACAAGATCCGGGTTCTGGTCGATGATCATTTGCACACCTCGGGTCACTGCCCGTTTATTCCAAAAGCTTCCGCTGTGAATGTCGCTGATCTGCACCAATCGAAGGCCATGCAGCCCTTTGTCATATCCTTTGAGACGTAATCGCTGACGAGTAACTTTATAATGATGCGATCCGACTGTGACCCCATACGTCAATGCTGCACCTAGTGAAGCGCTTATCAACCCTCCCGTTTGAACAAGAAATGCTTTTCTGGAGATCCCTCCATCTGTACTACCGCTTTTTACGAACAGTGACACCACCCATTGAACCCCTCTGATCAAGTCGTCGATACCAAGAAAGATAGACCAGACCAATTTGACAACGAATAGGATGAAAACAGCAGTGAACACAGCCCTAAATACAAGGCTGTTCTCACTCGTTCGGGCAAACACGAAAAAAAACCCGGTGATAGCGATGCCTGATATGGAAAGCACCCAGAAAATTCGTTTCCACATCAGCTGCTTATTGATGGAAAGCGAAGTCAATATGGTCTTGAAACCCTGATAGCTGTATAAGTCGATCAGGAAAATGAAAACAAGGAAAATGATCAGTCCTGTTAGTCGTGACATGCGCTAGATATGTGCGAGTAGCTCTTTGATGAATGATTCCTTTGCCCAGTTCTTGCCTCCGGTGTGATTCACAATGAGTTTGCGGTCTTTTGAAAAAATGTAGGTGGAGGGAATGCTGTTCGTTCTGGTCATGATCTCTGGTAACGGCCCGGCGATCTGGTATACCGGAAACGAATAACCGTTCTTTTTCTTGAACGCGGATATCTTATCGATGGGTTCTCCTGAAGCGACGATAAATTCGATGTCATCCGAGGTTCGTTCATACAACTCATCAATAGAAGGCATTTCTGCGATGCACGGTGGACACCATGTGGCCCAAATATTAACGAAGAGTGCCTTATTGCTCAGTGAGCTGAGATCTGTGCGTTCACCGGACTCGTTGATCAGATACATCTGAAGCTCCGAATCATCATAGACTTGATCGGAGGATTCTTCCATGTTTGGGGCAAAGCTGAGAACTCGCAGCAGATTCACTTGAATGAATTTGCGACTTGTTGGGATCAGCATTGCGATCAGCAACGCGTAAAACAGGATATTACCCGGAGTGAGATGTTTTTTCACGCTACCCAGTTTACAACGTGATACCGGGTAAATAGTTCAGAAAACTCGCTGAGTCATTATAAAACAACCCAGCGAGTGATGTATAGAAAACGATGGAAGAAGGATATCAACCCTTCTCACATTCGTATTCTACGTTGTCTTCGTCTTCGAACCAGAATTCACTGTTGTCAGTCTGGTAACGTGGAACTCAGTGTCATCGCCATCGTCGTAATCGATCTTGATGTTCTCTTTACCGTCGGCCCACTCCCATTCTCCGTCATAGTCAGCAGAGATGTCATATCCGTAGAAAGAATATTCCAGTGTTAAGTTGAAATCGCCATCTTCTTCAAACTCCATGGTGATGTCAGTATCGGTGCGCTCGTCATCGATCTTGACAACTTCCCATTCTCCATTTGTCAGACGCGATTTCTTGGTTTTCAAGCTGAAGGCAGGTCCGTCATCATACGTAGAACATGAAGTCATGTTCAGGAAGATGACCAATGCCACGGCCAACATGAACTTTTTGTTATTTCTCAAGTTCATGAGTCAGGCGCAAAAGTTCAAGTCTTAGACCTTTTCGCACTCCCAGAGGTCGTTATCCTCATCGTCGAACCAGAGTTCTTCATTGGTCAGTCTCTTGACTTCGAACTCTTGATTGTCACCGTCGTCCAGGTCTATCTGGATGGTTTCTTTCCCATCTTCCCATTCCCACTCACCATCATAGGTATATGAATATGAATAACCGTAATACGAGTATTCAATAGAGATCGCAAAATCCCCATCTTTTTCAAACTCGAGAATGATCTCACCATCAAGTCGCTCATCGTCGATCTTCACAACTTCCCAATCCCCATTGGTCAGACGTGATTTTTTAGATTTCAAACTGAAAGCCGGTCCTTCATCATAAGTAGAACACGCGGTCATGTTCAGGAAGATGACCAGAGCCACGGCCAACATTAATTTCTTGTTTTTACGGATATTCATTGGTGTTAACTAGTTTGTTCGTTTTCCTTTTTTTCTTTTTTGATCCAAAACGCACCACTCTTTGTAGAGATCGCAGTTTTATGTCTTTCGTCCCTTGTGGTGATCAATCCGGGTTTTCTGAACCCTTGCAACAACTGAACGTCATAGATCTCATCGACTGTTGAGTCATACATGAATCGGCTGACGATAGCTTTCTGTTTCAGATCCACCACGATGATCCCGGCTTTCTTACTCATGGTGCTCACCGGCAGTTTGTGGAATGTTTTACTTGATTCCCTAACCTTGGAGACACCAATGAATGCATAATCGCCATGAATACTCATTCCTCGGATCAATCCGGGGAAGTTAACGATTTTTTCGTACGATCTATCCTCTACATTGACCCTAACCAAGTCACCAGTAGCCGATAAGAGTACATATAATTGGCCATTGTACAATCGGGGGGAGTGCGGCATTGGCAAGTCCTGCACGATGATCTCCCCATCAGGAACGCTCATAAGAACACCACCCGAAATGATATTTTCCCTCCAGCCCTGCTTGGTATCCGTGGTGCCTAAAGCAGTTACATATGCTGGGACCTGATCTTTCATGGCCATGCCATTCAAGTGACAACGATCCTGCGGGGCAAGTGCCGAAATGAAAGGGGGTTTCCATCGTGGATTGAAGCTGTAATTCACGTCAAATGTGGCGAGACAGCTGAATTTCGTATTCACCGCCCAAAGTCCACCTTTCCCAAAACCCAGATCGTGTAGGTCCGTTTCACCACAGTAATAAGTGGCTCGAGGGACGTACATGATGTCATACGTATTCGGATTTTCAGGATAATATTCAGCCAATTTCTCCGAACCGGAAAACACATGTATTTCATCCAGCGTAGCTATTGCCAGCTTCTTGTCAAGAATGGAAACTCCCATGGGCTTTTTAAACCCGGCAGGGATCTGAAGGATTCTCTCACCTGTGTCGCTGCTGAGGAATATGGTCCTGCCTGCCTGATAGGTGGTGAGAATTAAAGTGCTGTTCAACTCGTGCAGGATCCTCGGAAAGTTCGTGTCGTAGGTCGCTGCAAATTTCCCGACTTCCTGTATGCCGTTGTTCGATTCCACTCTGTCTTATTGGTGTCCAATGTTAATCAATTTCATCTACATGTTGCAACAATTTGCCAACTATAGGTGTTATTGAATGTATATACATTAAATAGACGGTAAACGTGAAACTCGAAAAGGCCATCAAGCAGGAAAAATTCACCTCCGGATACCACCGGCTCATGGTGAACATTGCATATACGAACAGCTTTTTGTCGACAATAATAGCCAGCCGACTCAAGCCCTATGACCTTTCCATGCAACAGTACAATGTGTTGAGAATACTCCGCGGACAGCATCCGAACCCCGTTTCGGTCAACAGTATCACAGAGCGCATGATCGACAAAATGAGTAATGCCTCCAGATTGGTCGAGAAATTGCGTAAGAAATCATTAGTGGAACGTAACAAATGTCAGTCAGATAGAAGGCAAGTCGATGTATCCTTGACACAGAAAGGTATCGACACGTTGACAGAACTAGATGACATCATCGCAAATGTGGAAGGAACAGTCAAGCATTTGAGCCAGGATGAAGTCAAGAAGTTGAATGATATGCTTGATAAGATCCGAACTGACGAGAAATAAACCAGACACCAAACTATATGAATATGAAACGAACCTTAAACATGATCGTGCTGTTGGTCGGGTTTGTTATGATGTCCTTTCAGGCGGACCAGATCTCGACCGACTATGAAGTCGTAGTTGAGAAAAGCCGGCTCGAATGGAAGGCCACCAAAGTTGGAGGAGGCCATGAAGGCATAGTGCTTATCAAGTCAGGTACCTTCCATGCAGAAGGAACGACTATCACATCAGGCTCATTTGTGGTCGACATGCCAACCATTAAAGTGACCGACACCGAGAGCAACAAACTCGAACGCCATTTGCGAAGCGAGGACTTCTTCCACGTTGTCAAGTACCCGGAAGCGAAACTGACGATCACTTCATCAGAACCTATCGATGCCAAACATCAGAAGTTGACCGGTGAGATATTTATTGTCGGGAAGTCGCAACCGATCACCTTGACAGCCACTTTGCTTGGCCAAACGGACAACTTTGTCGCCTATAAAACAACATTTAAGATCGACCGTACCAAGTTCGGTATTGATTACCGTTCCAGTCTGGGCGACGCCTTTATCATGGATGACTTTGAGATCACTGCAAAGATCACCGCGCAAAAGAAATAGTATCAGACCTGTCAGAATAAAAAGCCTCCCCTCAGGAGGCTTTTTATTTTTCCCTTTTGCTGACATATGTAGCTTTGAAATCCAATCATGAAATCAAATAAGTATCTGATCATACTTGCTAGTGTGTTGTCGCTTCTAACATGCAAGCAAGAGGAAAAAGCAACAGAAGATCTGTTCTCCGGCCTTTGGAGAAGTCAGCTCCATCTTGACACGAGTTCTACCAACCTTCCCTTTTTTCTACAGGTAATGCGAGACGATTCTGGATCATACATGGCAGCTGTGATGAATGGAGATGAGAGGATCTTTCATGATGAAGTGGATGTGATGGGTGACTCCATCTTTATTAAGAGTCCATTCTTCAATTCAGAGATCCGAGCAGGGATCACGCAAAATGAACTTCATGGATTTTGGTTCGATCATTCACGCTCTGGAAACTACAAGATCCCGTTTAGTGCCAAGTACAACCTAACCAACAGATTTTCCTTTGATGCTCCACTCACCTCAAGCCTGGGAGGGAAATGGAAGACCGTTTTCGGTCCAAATACGGATTACCCGGATACCGCGATCGCTGAATTCGAGCATCTTGAGAACAGCGAACTGCACGGTACATTTCTCACTACGACAGGTGACTACCGTTTTCTCGAAGGAGGCTATGATGGAAAGACTCTCAAATTGAGCACATTTGACGGTTCGCATGCATTCTTGTTCATTGCTGAGAACAAGGATGACACATTGCATGGCACATTTTATTCAGGCAATCATTGGAAACAGAATTTCATATCGTGGAGAGATGAGGAATACAAACTTCCGGATGCTTGTGAAGCGTTGCAATTCGACAGTAGTGCAACGTTCAGCTTGAGTTTGCCTACCATTGAAGGAGAGACTTTTGAGCTCGGAGCACAATTAAAAAATAAGCCCGTGATCATACAGATCATGGGAACATGGTGTCCCAATTGCCTGGACGAGTCAATCTTTCTGACGCGAAATCAAGAACGGATCAACTCGAAAGGAGTGGAATTATTAACCGTTGTTTTTGAGAGGCAAGAATTGAACGAGCTGTCAGAACATCTTGAGAAGTACCGAAAAAACCTCGAAGTGGAACATCCGTATTTGTATGGAGGAAAAGCCTCTAAACGCCTTGCTTCGGAAGTTTTCCCTCAAGTCAGTGGAATTCAATCATTTCCCACGACCATATTTCTATCTGCCGATCACAAGATCAAGGCTGTTCACAGCGGATACAGCGGTCCCGGAACAGGAATTCACTTCGACGTTCAGAGTGACCGATTTTGGAGAAATGTAGAGGCGATCGCTATTCAGTGATCGTCAACTCCTTCCTTTCGAGGCTGTACACAGCAAAATAACCATAGGCCCCGGCTATGTTTCCTGTGGGATTTGCAGGAGGAGAGTCAAATGGTGAACCGGCTCTATTATATTGATTCGTTACTTCGATCAGATAGTCGTAGAAATTCTTGTTGATACACCATTGTTCCATGATCACTTCATCACCTACCTGAAAATCGAAAGGAAAGGGACGAGGTAAGTATTCGAGCGTGATATTCTCCAAATCTATATTGGAATTGAAGAAACTGAAGTCCGCGAATTCATCCGTGTCCAAGACATACCCAAAATCATCGAGAAGTGTATCATTTCGGAAGATCCGCCATTGATAATAATCACCCGGAGGAGCGATCTCCTGTGCCAATTCAAATACGTAATACCCCACATCAATGAAGCCGTTACGAGTAGGTTGGTAGAAATAGAGTAAGGTATCAACCGGCAGCTGATCCCTGCATAACTCAGTAGCTGTATAGCTCTTCCCTTCAAACTCAACGTTCAACGTATATTCCCGACCTCGAACACATTGGCGAACACCGTTGCTCATGTATTCTCCTTCGCCATTATGTTGAAGCGTATCTACATTTCCCTGATCATCGGATATCGTTACAAATGCCGAAGCTACAGCGTCTGCTTCTTCGTTGTCAAAATAATCACGAGTGCGAGTCAGCTGAACCTTCCAGGGTTCTGAGCGGTCGCTGATATAACTCTCGATGGTCAGTTTTTCCGGCGCCGATTCCAATTCCCAATCGACAACTGTGCGACATGCATTTCCGACTGTCAATATCGCTAGAAATATGAGTATCTGATATAGTTTCATGATCTGCATGTTTTAAAATTCAAAGTTCCAGGTAACACTCGGGATGAGTTTGAATAAGGCAACTTGTACTGCTTGATTCTCGCCTGTTGCCACCTCTTCTCCATCTTTATCTTGTACTTTGACCTCTTCGAAGTTCACGATGAAAGGATTCTCCCTCGCATAGAGATTGTAAACGCTGAAGTTCCAGGAACTCTTCAATCGTTTGTTTTTCTTCTCCTTGTTCTTGAGCGTCAAACCGATGTCTGCTCGGTGATAGGCAGGTACGCGGTCATTATTTCGGCCATCGTAAACAGCAATGCGCTTACCGTCGTACACGAATGAAGATACCGGCGATGTGAACGGTTTCCCGCTTATGTAGCTGAAGGTTCCGCTCAAGCTAACGCGCTTGTTGAATGTGTATGTTCCAACAACACTCACACTATGTGGACGGTCATTGTTGTCGATATACCAATCGCCGTCATTGATCCCTTCGATCTGGCGTCTGGTACTTGACAGCGTATAGGCAATGAATCCGGTGAGTTTTCCCGTGTTCTTCTGCAGATAGAGTTCCAAACCGGTCGAACGCGCTTTCCCGAAAAGTAGCTCCCCATCGAGTTGATCATTGAAGAATAAGCTTGCACCATCACGGTAGTCGATCTGGTTGACCATCACTTTGTGATACACCTCTGCCGAGAATTCGATCCCGAATTTGTCGATGTTCTTGAAGTAACCCAAGGCCACCTGATCGGCTCGCTGAGGTTCGACATTCAGACCGGATGGGAACCACTGATCCACCGGAAGTGTAGTAGCGGAATTTGATGCTTGCTGCAAGTATTGGAAAGTTCGGTTGTAACTCGCTTTCAATGCTGAAGAAGTATTCAGATTGTAGTTCATGCTCAGACGAGGCTCCAAACCAAAATCGGTGTTATAGATCTCGTTATTTCCATAGTTAAAGGTATCTACCGGAACCGGTTTGTTGAACTCATCATAGGTGTAAGCGTATTCTTCTGCTTTACCTATGTTGTTGAACATGGATACACGCAACCCGTATCGCATGCTGAAGCGAGATGATTGTTTCCATTCGTGATCCACATACAATGCTGATTCAAGTGCCTGCTTGTCCGGGATCTTCAATTCAGCATTCCCAATGGTTTCTTTCGTTGCATCGTTCAGCGCTTTGAATTCACCAGGGTTGAACGTGTGGTGTATGAACTGTCCACCAAAACTCAACTTGTTACCAGGTTTGAAGTAATTGGCGAAGTCAATTTTAAGATTGTAATCCTTAAATCCTTGCGAAGATCCGAAGTAGGCATTATCTGCAAACTGGAACTCGATTCCGTAGTCAAAGTCGCTGTAAATCAACGAGATGTTCGAGAAGAGCTTTTTACCATAAACGTGATTCCATCTCAAAGTCGCCGTTGAATTTCCCCACGAGAGGCCAAACAGCGAAGAGAATCCAAACACATCTCGTCCAAAGTATCCGCTTAAGTAGAATCGGTCCTTATCGCTGAGCTGATAATTGGCTTTCAAGTTCAGATCGTAGAAGTACAGCTTCGAATTCTCGATGTCTTCATTGTTTGCCAGAGGCAGGAATATGTCCGCATAGCTTCGACGACCTGCGATCATGAATGACGACTTGTCCTTCACAATTGGACCTTCCAAAGTCAATCGACTCGATATACTTCCAATCCCTCCCGTGGCCGCAAATCGCTTCGAGTTGCCATCCTTCATCCGAATGTCGATCAGGGAGGAGAGGCGTCCGCCATATTTGGCAGGAATACCACCTTTATAGATCTCAAGATCTTTGATGGCATCACCGTTGAAAACGCTGAAGAACCCAAGAAGGTGAGATGCATTATAAACAGGAGCTTCGTCAAGAAGGATCAAATTCTGATCCTGACCACCTCCGCGCACACTGATCCCCGAGCTACCTTCTCCAAGTGACTGCACACCCGGCAGGAAACTGATGGTTTTCAGCACATCCACTTCTCCAAAGACAACCGGGATCTCCTTGACCGTCTTGATGTCCAGTTTTACCACAGAGATCTCTTTGTTCTCTACTTTGGATTCTTGTTTGGCAGCGCTCACGACTGCTTCTTCCAATTCATCCACAGATTCACCAAGTTCGATGTTCAAAGACTTGTCTGCGTCCAGAACCAATTCGACATTCTTTTGATTGAAGCCGAGATACTGAAAGATGAGTTTGTAAGTTCCTTTTTCGAGAGTCAGGGAATAGAAACCGTATTCATTCGTCACAACCCCCGTTTGTATTCCGGAAACAAAAACCGTCGCTCCAATGAGTTCTTCGCCACTCGATGCGTCCGTTACTTTTCCGTTCACAGTGTATTGTTGAGCTCTCAAAATGCCCGGGAACAAACACAGGAACAAGATGGTCCAATATTTCATGTTGGTTTATTAAGGTGCAAGATTACGTTTACCAAAAACGATTAACATCTATAAGTAGATAATGTTGACCAATTTATGGATTAACGACACCGACCAACTGCTATGTCATTAAATCTATTTTAATTCGAAAAGTGAAAATGCGGATCTGGATACCAAATTCGATTACCCTGCTGAACTTGAGTTTTGGTTTGATGGCAATACTCTGGGCTTCTCGAGGGGATCTGCTCTGGGCAGGTGTTTTTATCGTGATCGCGGCGGTGTTGGATTTCTTTGATGGATTTCTGGCGAGACTGCTCAAGGCTCAAAGTGATATTGGGAAGGATCTCGATTCGATGGCCGACCTGGTGTCTTTTGGGGTGGCCCCTGCTGTTATCTGGTTCAATTACTCCTTACATTTTGGAGACCACTGGTACAACTACTTTGCGCTAGTCATAGGCATTGGAGCAGCAATACGCTTGGCTCGATTCAACAACGATGAAGATCAGACCACTTCGTTCAAAGGGCTTCCGTCGCCCGCTGCCGGGTTGCTGGTCGCATCGGTCCCATTCATGTTGGAATACGATGATCTGGGATGGGAAGTCGCACTGAGCCATCCGATCGTGCTTATGGTTTTCCCTTGGGTTACAGCATTGCTCATGGTCTCGGGATTGCCGCTTTTTGCATTGAAATTCAAAACCTTCAAATGGGAGGAGAACAAGTTGATATACGGCTTTCTGATCCTCTCGATCGGCTTCCTTGCGCTCTTTGGATTTTTTGCGGTTCCGATGATCATCTGCACATACATTTTGTTATCCCTTCTGCGTAAATTTGCCGCATGAAATACAGAGTGGAAATCGATGTGATGCCTCAAAAGGCGCTTCTGGATCCTCAGGGTAAAGCCGTGCATCACGGATTGGAAGAACTGGGACTGAACAACATAGAATCAGTTCGAATCGGAAAGCACATTACACTCCACTTGGATGCGCCTTCTCGGGAAGCTGCGGCAGAAGAGACCGAACAGGCTTGCAAAAAGTTATTGGTCAATCCTGTAATGGAGCACTTCGAGTTCGAGATCTTCGAAGACTGATCAACCCATTTTTATCTCTGTGCTGTCTCCAAGGTTCAAACTGAGCGTTGAGCCTTCCAGGGATGCGTGATTGCCAATGATGCTGTCTTTCAGGCTGGCGTGGCGAAGATCGCTGTCTGCACCAATGATCGTATTTCTCAGAATGCTCGAGGTGATTCGGGTATTGTCTCCAATGGACACATTAGGTCCAACGATCGAATTTTCGACGATAGCTCCTTTCCCGAGGTATACCGGCGGAACCAGAATGGAATTCACCAACTGATCATCTGCGGGTGCTGTGAATTCTCCTTTCTTGAGTAGAATGGCGTTGGTTTCCAACAGGATATCTTTTCTCCCACAGTCGAACCAGGTCTCAACATCACAAGTGATTATTCGCTCACCTTCATCGATCATGTGCATGAGTACATCCGTGAGATGAAGTTCTCCGTTCGGGCTTTCTTCGCCTTGAACCACTTGGTCCAACCCCGCCTTTAGTAACGCAGTATTCACGATCTTATATACACCGATCAGAGCCAGATTCGATTTAGGGATCATCGGTTTCTCAACGAGACGGAAAACACTTCCATCTTGATTGAGTTCAGCCACTCCAAATTTGCTTGGGTCGTCTACCTTCTTCACTCCAAGGCAGGTCGATTCGCTGTTCAGGAATGCCTCTTTATTTGCTTTGAAGATGGTATCACCAAATACGATCAGGAGGGGTTCGTTTTCGTCGATCAGATCTTTGGCAAGCCAAATGGCATGTGCGGTACCGCGACCATCGCTTTGAACCACATAGTGTACCTTGATCCCTGGATAGTTGTCGTGGATATAATTCTCGATCTTGTCACCCATATACCCGATGATGAAGATGAATTCATCAATACCCCAACCCTGCAAGTGGTCGATGATATGCGCCAAAATGGGTTTCCCTGCAACAGGGATCAACGATTTGGGCTGAGTATGTGTATGGGGACGAAGCCTTGAGCCAATGCCCGCCACAGGTATGATCGCTTTCATGATTGAGCCCGGCAAAGATGATGAAAATTGCCGCAATAATGCCTTAAACGGGGATTAGCAGTCTGTTAACTGCTTGAAAAAGACACGTCTAAAATCAGACGAAACGCTCGTCAACTTCCATAACAGTGCCACATTTGGAGCATGTTCGGAGCTCTTCGGATCCGTAGAATTCACGAAATCGAGGGAGGAAATCCTTTTCGATGTCTGTCAATGGGAAATACGTCTCATGCAGCTTGTTATTACAATTGTCGCAAAACCACAACAGGCCGTCTTTCTCATTCTTTTCCCTTTTTAATTCAACCACCAAACCAATGCTGTTTTCACTGCGCATTGGGCTATGGGGTACATTTCCCGGAAGTAGGAACATCTCTCCGGCTCTGATAGGAATGTCGACCGCCTTACCATCTTCCTGAATGCGTACATTGATGTCACCTTCGAGTTGATAGAACAGTTCTTCGGTTTCGTTGAAGTGGTAGTCCTTGCGGGCGTTGGGCCCTGCAACGATCATTACAATGTAGTCACCTGCTTCTTTGTACAAATTGCGATTTCCCACCGGTGGTTTTAACTCATCGCGATGCTCATCTATCCATGCCTGTAAATTGAAAGGTCGACGTATCATAAGATTGGATTTTGATCGCTGCAATTTACAATTATTCGCTGTCTCTGTGGTGTCGGGAATTCTTTGAAATCATGGGAGGAAACACACAAATCGACTACCTTTGTCGTTTAACAAAAGACATATGAGCACTCTAGCTATATTTTTGTTTTTAGGCGTTCAGGAATGGGTGATCATCGTTTTGGCGATCGTATTGCTCTTTGGAGGACGCAAGATCCCTGAACTGATGCGTGGTATTGGACAAGGGATCCGTGAATTCAACAGTGCCAAGAACGATGTCAAAAAGCACATCGAAGACGGCATGAACGAAGAATCTAAATCAAAAGAGGACAAAGCCTAAATTGGAAACCTTATCACTTAGCTCGCTACAAGAGCAGGTTAAGAGCGGTAGTACAGATTGTCGGCAGGTCGTTTCGCGCTTTCTAAGAAGGATCGAGGAGAAAAAGCATTTGAACGCTTTTTTGGAAGTCTATGATCAGGAAGCTCTCGATCGAGCCGATGAGATCACAGAGAAACTACGCGCAGGAACTGCCGGACCTCTGGGCGGACTTGTCATCGGATTGAAGGACAACATCTGCTATGCGGGGCATCATGTTTCTGCATCTTCGCGCATTCTGGAAGGATTTGAGTCGTTGTACAATGCAACAGTTACACAACGACTGCTTGATGCCGATGCGATCATTATAGGTCGGCTGAATTGCGATGAATTTGCAATGGGTGCGTCCAATGAGAACAGCGCTTATGGTCCTGTTCTGAACGATGCGGATAACACAAAAGTTCCCGGTGGATCATCAGGTGGATCTGCTGTTGCAGTGCAGGCCGGTTTGTGCATGGCTACACTTGGTTCCGATACGGGTGGTTCCATCCGTCAACCTTCATCTTTCACCGGTACCTTCGGAATGAAACCTACGTATGGTCGGGTTTCCAGATACGGTCTCCTTGCCTATGCATCGTCATTCGATCAAATAGGTCCCATTACCAACAATGTGGATGAAATGGCTGCTATCCTGGAAGTGATCTCCGGAGATGACGGTATGGATGCTACTGTTTCAGATAAAGCCGTTCCAAAGTATAGCCAGATGACCGCTTCGGAAGGGAGTCGGAACATTGCCTATATACGTGATTGTATAGAATCGGAGGGAATCGATCCAGATGTCAAGGCTCATACGCTCAAGATGGTCGAGAAACTGAGAGCGGAAGGACATACGGTCGAGGCGGTTGATTTCCCGTTCCTTGACTTCATGGTACCGTGCTATTATGTACTCACTACAGCAGAGGCTTCATCCAATTTGTCGCGATACTCCGGACTGATGTACGGATATCGCAGCAAAGATGCCCATGATCTGGAGTCAACCTTCAAACTTTCCCGATCTGAGGCCTTTGGGGAAGAAGTTCAGCGTCGTATAATGACAGGAACATTTGTATTGAGTTCGGATCACTATGATGCGTACTATACCAAAGCTCAGAAGGTTCGTAGGGTGATCAAAGACCGAACCGCAGAATTGTTGAACAAATACGACTTCATTCTACTTCCCACAACACCGACACCTGCATTCTCGTTAGATGAGAAAGCTGACGACCCGATCGCGATGTATCTGGCCGACATATTCACTGTACAAGCCCCATTGGCAGGAGTTCCGGCAATTTCTATCCCTACGGGAACGCACAGCTCCGGCTTGCCGTTTGGAATACAACTAATGGCCAACTCCTTTGAAGAGGCACAGTTATTGTCCTTTTCGAAATACGTGTACGAATTAGGGACCAAGTAATATGAAATACAGAATCTTCGCCGTCATCATCGCTTTGCTTTGTTTCTCGAATATTTCAGAGGCACAGGATGAACTGTATCAGAACCGATTGGACAACATTGGCAGCAGCATCGATCTGGACTACAACCAGGAAGTCAGGCAATACATTGAGATGTACGTGGATCAGTCAAGAACCACTGGCGAAGTGCTTGGAAAGAGTGCATATTACCTCGAGATTGTGGAAGACACCTTCAAGAAATATGGCTTACCGGCCGACTTAAAATATCTGGCTCCGGCACTCAGCTCATACAATAATTGGAAAGTTTCCGAAGATGGAGGATCCGGTTTCTGGCAAATGCGATATGTGATCGCCAGACGCTACGGGTTGAAAGTGAACAGCTATGTAGATGAGCGACGTGATTTTGCTAAAGCGACTGGCGCTGCCGCTCGATATCTGAAAGACCTGCGAAGATCTTTCAATTCATGGCCATTGACCATTGCTGCGTTCTATTCTGACGAAGTCGAAGTGAACAAGGCTATCCGAAAAGCTGCCAGTGATAAGAAATATTGGGAGATTCACGAACACCTATTGTCCCGACATAGAATGGCCGTACCGGCATTCATAGCGATGACGTATATGCATTTCTATGCCGAATCACACAAGGTGCGCATCATTGCTTTCGAGCCGGTCGATAACACAATTGTGAATGTGAGTGAATGGAGTACCATCTACCAATTGAGCCGGGCTCTTGAAACTGACTATGAGACTCTGAAAGAGCTCAACCCACTTTTCAAAAAACAAGTGATCCCTTTTACGGATCAAGCATATCCGGTGTATATCCCGAGCAATAAACTGAAGAGATTCAACACTCTCGGAGACTCGATCTACACCTATCCTGAGCAGGAGATCCCGGACGGGATCACCGTACCTCCTAAGCCGATCATTCCTGAGCCACGGGTTGTGGAGCCTGCAGGTCGTGGATCGAGTACAACTACTACAAGTAGCTCATCTTCAACAGCATCCGGGATGAAGGTTGTATACTACACGGTACGTAGAGGAGACTATCTTGGCCGAATTGCCGACATGTACGATGTGGGCTTGTCTAAGATCAAAAGCTGGAACAATTTGCGCAGCGACCGCATCAATGCCGGTCAGCGTTTGAAGGTCTACGTGCCCGCTTCGAAGTACGATTACTACAACAGGATCAACTCCATGACCTCCGCGGAAAAAGTACGGATCCAGAACAAAGATTAAGCGTACATTTTGAAGCTCGATGAGGAAAAATATCACGAGACGAAGTCCATCCATCCAAAGCGGATCTTTTTCGGATTACTGTTCCTCAATGCATTCCTTCTCATTATCGTGCTCTTGTTCCGACAAGACCGTATTGAACTGAGCGACGACCTCAGTCTGCAGTTCGTAACTCTGGAACAACTCTTCAACAAAGAGGAGATCGTCGTGGTCGATGTCGATTCGGTACTTCAAGACGTAACACCCATCGATCTTGATGACACTACCTATGCGCTCTCCACAGCAGATTCGCTCATCAAGGAGCCTCCCGAGGGCAAGCGAATTCAATATTCGGATGTATCTGAAAATCCTTTGAGTTCCTTTTTTACCAAGCTTCTCAAAACAGAGAAGACGGGGGAGCTTATTCGAATCCTGCATTATGGAGATTCCCAATTGGAAGGAGATCGCATCTCAGATTATCTGAGGAATAAGTTTCAGTTGCGTTTCGGTGGTTTCGGGCCGGGAATCATATTGCCCATTGACGTTTCTCGCTCAAGGGTTTCTGTTCGGCAGAGCGAAAGTCCCGATTGGAAGAAGTATGCCGTATATGGGAAGGGAAAGCGCCTGAAAAATGGCTACTACGGCATTGGAGCTTCGTCATATATGTTCGATGGAAAATTCGCGGCTAAGATCGGCGAGGACACGTCCATCACGAAAGTATTTGACATCATCGACAGCAGTTGGGTAGCCCGGGCGGATTCAAATGGTGTGGTCGACTCTATTCTTCAGCCGGTTTTTGATACAACCTCCTTCGTTTGGGATACGACGATCGCACCCATCTACGAAGAGCGAACAGTATCAAATACGTACTTGCGATTCCGTACGGCGAGAAGATCATTTCCACGGGTGAGAGAATTCAAGAACGTGAGGTTGCTCTATTCCGCTGAAGAGCCATTTTTGATCGGCTATAAACGCGATACGGTGTATAGTTCGATCACCTGTAGAGCGGCTCCTGTTCTGAACAACAAGTTGCTGTCCGATCAATTGGTGAACAAGGAAGTCATGATGTCCTTCAATGCCACGACCAGTCCTGTGGTATTTGGTGTGATGCTTGACGGTGATAGCGGAGTGGCAGTTGATAATTTTCCAATGAGAGGGAGCTCCGGGCTTGGATTTGAGATGATCAATGGTGCACTCTATGAGCAGCTGCTGAGTTCCACGAATACCTCGTTGTTGATCCTCCAGTACGGCATCAACGTAGTGCCCAATCCTCAAAAGAATTACCACTACTACGCCCGTTTGATGGATGCTCAATTGAAAGCGATCAGGAGGGCGTCCCCGGATATTTCCATTCTAGTGATCGGACCGAGTGACATGAGCCGAAAACGTGGAGGAAACTACGTTTCTTATCCAAACATACCTGCCATTCGCGATGCAATGATGCAAGCGGCATTTGACAACGGCTGTGCGTTCTGGGATCTTTACAACGCAATGGGAGGGGAGAACTCCATGGTTGCTTGGGTTCAGAATGACCCTCCGTTAGCAGCCAAGGACTTTACACATTTCAGTTCAAGAGGCGCTGGTTTCGTAGGAGAAATGCTGTACAACGCAATCATTAGTAAGTATATAGATTGGAAAAAGACCCAGCACGAATTGGTTAATGAAGTACCTGAGAAGGATAGCATGCCAGAGCCTGTAAATTTGAAACAATCATGAGAGCACCGACATTCTCTGAAAAGCAGGTTGCTTACCGAAAGCCCTGGATATTATTGATCACTGTTGCCTGCATGGGTGTTCTGATAGGGATGTACCTTTATCAGGTGATCACAGGAATACCATTAGGCGACAAACCAATGTCAGATACGGGATACCTGGTCATGATCGGGTTCTTAGGTGGACTATTTGGAGTATTACTATGTACCACTCTGCAGTTGGAGATGGACGAGCGTGGAATCCGCTATCGATTCTGGCCATTTGTCGGACGTTGGATCAGTCGGAGTTGGCACGAATTGGAAAGCTTAGAGATTAGGAGCTATCGACCTCTCCTTGAATATGGAGGATGGGGTTATCGCTATGGGCTAAAAGGCAGAGCATTCACCTTAGGAGGACGCGTAGGCGTACAGATCACAACCAAACACGGGAAACGGTTACTCATTGGGGTCGACAATGACGCGGAAGCCACAAGGGTGATCGCGCATTACATGAGACGCCCTGATCATGACTGACTCTTATTTGCAAGTTGGCCACAGGCTGCATCGATATCTTTGCCGCGGCTCCGTCTGACATTTACGATCAGTCGATTTTTCTCGAGGATCTGCGCAAATCGATCGATGGCTTTACTTGACTTGAACTCAGCCATGTCGATCGGATTGTACTCTATAAGGTTGATCTTGCATTTGATTTGACGCGCAAAAGCTGTGAGTTCGGCGGCATCTTCCCTGGAGTCGTTGACACCATCGATCACGCAGTATTCTAGCGTGATCCGAGAACCTGTTTTGTCGTAGAAGTAATTCAACGCTTCCACAAGATCTTCCAGAGTATTGGACTCATTGATCGGCATGATCTTCGAACGCTTTTCATTGGATGAAGCGTGAAGGCTCAATGCAAGATTAAAGCGTACGCCATCATCCCCAAGTTTCTTGATCATTTTGGAGATGCCGGCGGTAGACAGCGTGATCCTTTGCGGGGACATACCCATGGCCTCAGGATCAGAAACTTTCTCCATAGCCTTGAGTACATTCTTATAGTTCAAAAGGGGTTCACCCATGCCCATGAGCACGATGTTGCTCAATGGTCGGTCGTACGTTTCTTCCGCTAACTCTCGGATGAGTGCTACCTGGTCAAAGATCTCGTCAAACTCGAGGTTCCGTTTCCTTGGCAAATAACCCGTCGCACAAAATGTGCAATTCAAGCTGCAGCCTACTTGTGAGGAGATGCATGCCGTCATTCTTTTACCGGAAGGTATAAGGACACCTTCTACAAAATGTCCGTCGTGAAGTTCAAAGCCAAGTTTGATAGTCCCGTCAGCGCTGTGCTGCGCTGTGGATATGGCTACCGCAGGGATAGTGAAATGTTCCTGAAGCTTATCCCTTAAAGACTTTGGGATATTCCTCATCGAATCGAAATCACGAACAAAGCGTTTCCATAGCCAGTCATAGATCTGACTCGCTCTGAACTTTGGCTCACCTTGATCAAGAAGCCATTCAGTGAGCTGTTCTTTGCTTAGATCCCGGATATTCTTCATTTCTACTACAAAAAAAAGAGCTCCACAGCAAAGTGGAGCTCTTTAGAGATCTTAAAACTGATTCTTATTGGAAGTTCACTTTGCTTCCAACGTCACAACTAGCTACGTTGTGTACGAAAGAAGAACCAGTAGTCAATGTGTTTTCGTAAAGCATAGCTACGATGAATACGTCCTCACCAAGAGTATTGATGTTGAATGAGTACTCAGATACAGCTTTAGCTTTCGTATCGTCTTTAGATACAGGATCACCAAGAGCGTTGGTCAGAACATACTGTACAACGTGCTTGTGCTCGTAACCTTCGATGATTCCGATCACAGTACCATTGCTGGTAGTAGCGCGTTTTCCAACGTTGTTGAAAGGGTGATTAGGGAAGTTAGCAGGATCGTAGTAGTAGTTGATCTGATCGTACTGCTGACCAGTTCCTGTAACTGTTTTAGTTACCCCGTAAACAACGAGTTTGTATGAACCGTTAGGAAGGTCACTTGAACCAACTCCTAGTTTCACTTTTACCTCGTAGTTCGTTCCTCCTGTGTTATTTGAAGCGTCAATAGAGAAACCGCAAGTAGCTTCGTTAGAAAGTACATTGCTAATATGACCTGGCCAGTTACCACGGTTGGTAGTTGTACCACCGATACGGTTAACCATTCCAGTAGGATATCCCGCTTTGTTGTACTGCTTGTCGATGGTAGCACCATCTGGGAATTCCATTCCATCACCTCTGTGAATTACAACAGCTTCCACACGTCCTGGGTTAGCTGCCATGATTTCTTTCGCTTTCAACCATCCATCAGGACAGTAACCACACCAAGCACCAGAGAAGTACTCGATGATCGCATTTTGAGTGAATGATTCAGGTACAGCGTTGTTGTCGCCTGATCCATCACCGTTTACATCGCTTGAATCGTCTTTACAAGAGAAGAGAAACAAGCTTGCCGCAACTGAGAATAAAAGTAATTTTTTCATTTCTTATATAGTTCTATTAAACCTCTATGTTGATAATAGCCACCGAATTTAGTGGTTTAACTTTCATTTAACCAAGAAATGTGTTCGTTTTTGGCGTATATGTGCAATTCCTGACAATTCGAGGATTCACAGCGCCCGATCACCTGAGCATCAATGCCAAAGCTTTTGCTGATGCGAATGACAGACTCAGCGTGCTCCTCAGGTAAATAGAACTCCATACGGTGCCCCATATTGAACACTTCCATCATCTCCTTCCAATCACTGCCACTTTGCTCTTGTATATGTTTGAATAGAGGTGGAGCCTCAAAGAGATTGTCTTTGATGATCTTGATGTCGTCGGTAAAGTGCAGAACTTTAGTCTGAGCTCCACCGCTGCAATGTATTATGCCATGGATCTCCGGACGTAATTCTTCCAGGATCTTTCGTACAACCGGCAGATAAGTTCGTGTTGGTGAAAGAATTGACTTTCCTACATCGTGTTTCAGTCCTTCCGCAGGATCTGTAAGTTTGAAGCCACCGCTGTACACCAGGTCTGTGTCCACTTCCGGATCATAACTTTCGGGATACTTTTGGCGGTATTCCGAATGAAGCATATCATGACGGGCAGAAGTTAGCCCGTTACTTCCCATGCCTTCATTATATGAGTCCTCGTAATTGGCTTGGCCAAATGAAGCCAATCCTACGATCACATCTCCCGGCTGAATATTGTTCTCAATGATCTGATCTCGCTTGACGCGGGCAGTCACCGTGCTATCTACGATCACTGTGCGGACAAGATCACCCACATCAGCGGTTTCTCCACCTGTCAGGGTGATATCGACGCCCTGGTCAGCCATTTTGTCGATGAATTCCTGTGTACCGTTGATGATGGCAGCGATCACTTCGCCCGGAATTCGGTTCTTATTACGACCGATGGTTGAACTAACCAGAATGCCATCTGTAATTCCTATGCACAACAGGTCGTCAATATTCATTACTAGAGCATCCTGAGCGATACCTTTCCAAACGTCCAAATCACCTGTTTCTTTCCAATATATATATGCCAAACTGGATTTGGTCCCGGCTCCGTCCGCATGCATCACATTGCAGTAATCAGGATCACCTCCCAGGTGATCAGGAACTACCTTACAAAAGGCATTGGGAAACAGGCCTTTGTCAATATTGGAGATCGCGGCGTGAACGTCCTCTTTCTTCGAACTAACGCCTCGCTTGGAATATCTGCTCATTTCTGGACTTTCGGGTTTGAGGCTTCAAAGATACCATGCCCTTACTACTTCGCTCAGTTATGGCAAAAAAAAGGGAATGCACAGTGCCATTCCCTTTTCCCATAATTGTATCTGATCGTCGGTATCAGTTTCCGTCGTCGATCTTCTTGAGCCAAAGCTTACCGTCTTTTGCTTCCACTCCGAAGTAGTCATTGAAGATACCGGAACCAAGTCGTGCAGGCTGACCATTGTCTACCATTTTGCAACGGACTTTCTTGAATTCCACATCTCCGATCTTCATGCTCTTCACTTTGAAGTTTCGGCTGGTCACTTTGGTGCCGTCAGTGAATTTGAACTTATCGCTGCCATCGCTGAAATCGTTCACTGTGATGTAACGAGCTCTGAGCAATTGCTCGACTTGGGACATCGGGATCTCAACCTTGCGAGCTTCAGGATCGTATACAAGTTTGATCTTCTTGCGTTCGATCTCCGCTCTCACGTACATTTTATCGCGTGAAACCGTGTAAGGGATGATGTCGTATGTTTCAGCAATTCGCTTGCGCTCTGCTTCTTCTTCCTGACGTCGTTTTTCTTCCGCGATGGCCTGTACTTCTTTGTCGTACTCACCTTGGTTGGACATGATGAATTTTTTACGCTCGTCTATGATGACCGCACTGTAGATAGGACCGTCTCCGATGGCCACCTTGTTAGTGTCTTGAACCTCAGGATTGCTCCATTTGAATGCGTATTTACAGTTCACAACTTTCACTGTTGTACGTCTGTTTTCCTGATGCTCTTCTTCCGTACATGGAACGACTTTGGCACCCTCACATTCACACTTGTTGGTCAGTTGGCTTTCACCATAACCACGTGCTTCGAGTCGGAATGGGTTGATCCCTTTCGAAATGATGTATGCAACTGCTGAATCCGCACGTCGCTGAGACAGGAAGATGTTGTAGTCGTAGGATGCACGACAGTCAGTGTGAGAACCGAGCTCTACCGACATTTTTGGGTATTTCTTCAAAGTTTCAACCAGCCCATCCAATACTTCTTGTGACTCCGGACGCAGGAATGCCTTGTCGAGATCATAATAGATCGGAAGAACGAATACATCGTCACACTGGTTGCGTAGACAGAAGTCTTTTACGAATTCAGTACTGACGTCAATTCCTTCCGTAGATACATATTTTGGCTTACTGTCGTAGAAGTAATCTTCGCGTTTTGATGCTACTACTTCGTACTTCACACCCGGACGCAGTGGAGTTTCATAATATCCTTGCTCGTCGGTGGTTAGTCTGATCTTGGTTGAGTCCACATTGTTCGTGATCAATACCAAAGAGTTCTTCAGTGGCAATTTGCTTTCACAATCGGTCACGGTTCCTTTCAGGATGATCACGAGAGGAGTCATGCTGAACTCGTAGATGTCGTCGTCACCCGGACGATCGCGATCAGAAGTGAAGTAACCATGCTCCTTGTTCTTGTCGACCAGGATACCGAAATCATCCGCTTTCGAGTTCATCGGACATCCCATATTTTCTGGATCTCCCCAATCTGTTGGACCATCACCTGTTGGTTCACTGTAAAGGATATCAAGACCTCCTAAGGTAACATGTCCGTCGGATGAGAAGTACAGTGTTCCATCCTCATGAATGAATGGGAACATCTCATTTCCTGAAGTATTGATCGTTGGACCCAAGTTTATCGGATCTCCCCAGGTACGTCCTCTTTTCACAAAGTTGGACACATAAATGTCCTTGGATTTTTCCATGGTCTCTTCGCCGTCTTTGCCTTGGGTTGTACCAGGCATATCACTGACGAAGTATAGCTTCTTTCCATCCGGAGATAAGGCAGGATGACCACAGCTGAATGAGTCACTACAGAAAGGAAGTGGAGTTGGGTCTAGTTCCCAGCTGCTTCCTCTTTTCTTGGCCTGATAGATCTTACAATTTGTCTGCTTTCCTTCTACACCGCTACACTGGGTGAGATACATGGTCGAGTAACGACTATCGAATGTCATAGCCCCTTCGTTCCACTGTGTGAAACCTTCAACGAGTTTTGGCGCTTGCCATTTTACACGACCTCTTCGACCTTTTTCTTCTACGATGTAGATATCCTCGAAGAATCGTCCCTGCCATTTATCTTGCTTCTTGCTCTCTCCACCTTCACGGTTAGAGGTGAACATGATACTCTTTTGCTTTCTATCTGCGTAGCGAGGTACTCTGTCATCGACTCGTGATTCGTTCGCTACTTTGAACTCTTCGATCACGTAGCGCGTGCGCTTGTCTGCACAGAGTAAAGCCAGTTCGCAACCCTTGATCTTGGAATCAACTTCCGTGTCGGAAGGATTCATCTTCTTGTACTCCTTGAATTTGGTGAGCGCTTCGGTGTATTGCTCTTGCTCCATCATCATTTCTGCCTGACGATAGAATACAACCGGATCCTTCATTCCGTAGCGGATTGCTCTGGAATAATACTTGAGCGCTTCTTTGCTGTCGTGGATATAGCGGTATCCTTCACCTGCTCGGTAAGCTGCAAATTGCTTATCCTCTTTGGCGAGTTCACCTTTCCGCATGACCTGCTTGTACATGTCTGAAGCGACGGCATACTGATGCAGGTCAAAATTTTCATTTGCCTGCTGCATGGTGACTTTACAGCCGAACATTGCGAAGCTCAGTAAGACAACCAGGAGTATATTTCTTCTTGCCATTGAACGCATTTTATTCTTCGGGGTTAGTTGGCTTATTATCGCCAAAAATCAACATATTTAACACTATTTCCAAATTAAAATCGAGGTATAGAAAGGCACTGTCTTTACGATCGCTTAACACAGTGTTTACACGATTTACCACATTGACGCGGCCAACTCCCAAGGGGTTGGTGAGGAGATAAAAAAAGCCGGCAGTGAATTTGCCGGCTTTAGATGTGTTAATGCTTACCCTATTTAATGTAAAGCAACTCCCTGTATTTAGGGAATTCCCATAGCCTGTCGTCCACCAGACGCTCAAGCTTATCCGCGTGATAGCGGATATCGTCAAATTTCGATTTCACATTGAAGCAGTACGCGAGTGCACGCTCCTCGTTTCCATCGATCTTATTGGCTTTTTTACGCTCTTCTACCATCTCATCAACGAGTGATTTCAGTCGTGAGAAATGCATGTTCACCTCAGCGATGATCTCCTTGTGGCTCGCTACATCACTGTCGGTCATGCCACTGGCTTTCAGAGCATTGATCGCTTCTGCGACTTCCTTCATGTACCGGGTGGTTGCCGGGAAGATCTTGGTGTACGCGATATCATCAATGATTCGCCCTTCGATCTGGATCTTCTTCTGATAGTCTTCGAGTTGGATCTCATGTCGGGATTCCAGCTCGCGCTTGCTGAAGATGTCGTGTTTGGTCATGACATCGATCGTGCTATCAGATACAAGTGCAGCAAGGGCAGAAGGTGTGTCTTTTACGTTGGAAAGACCTCGTTTTGCAGCCTCTTCAACCCATTCGTCGCTATATCCGTTTCCTTCGAAGAGGATGCGTTTTGATGCGGTGAGTTCATCTTTCAACACCTGGAGAATAGCAGCATTCGTTTCCATTCCGCTGTTAACGAGTCCGTCCACTTTTCCTTTGAACTCGATCAGCTGATTGGCAACCGCCGTATTCAGGGCGGTCATAGGAGCCGCTGAGTTTTGGGCAGAACCTACAGCTCGGAGTTCAAATTTGTTTCCGGTGAAGGCAAAAGGTGAAGTTCTGTTACGGTCTGTATTGTCAACCATGATCTCAGGGATCTTGGCAATGTTGATCACCTTTTCAGAGCCTCTGTCTGTCTTCGTGTTTGTCTCCAGATCGTTCAAGACCTCTGTGAGTGTGGAACCGATGAATATCGAGATGATCGCCGGCGGAGCTTCGTTCGCACCCAGTCGGTGATCGTTACCTGCAGTAGCGATACTCGCTCTGATGAGGTCTGCGTGGTCGTGAACGGCCTTGATCGTATTGATGAAGAATGTCAGGAAGCTCAAGTTGGAATCCGGATCATTTCCCGGGCCAAGCAGGTTGGTGCCAGTGTCAGAGATCATTGACCAGTTATTGTGCTTTCCGGAGCCGTTGATCCCTGCGAAAGGTTTTTCGTGCAAAAGGACTTTGAACCCGTGTTTGGCAGCGACCTCATCCATGAGGTCCATCAGCAGCTGATTGTGATCCACGGCGAGGTTGATCTCTTCGAATTGTGGAGCACACTCGTATTGTCCCGGAGCTACCTCGTTGTGTCTGGTACGCAACGGAATTCCCAATTTGTGTGCTTCCACCTCCATTTCATACATGTAGTTGAATACGCGATCCGGGATGCTTCCAAAGTAGTGGTCATCCATTTGCTGGTTCTTGGCAGCCATGTATCCGAACAGCGTACGACCACACATGATGAGGTCAGGTCTTTGCGTATAAAGCGCTCGATCAACGAGGAAATACTCCTGCTCAATACCCAGAGAACCTTGGACATGAGTCACTTCCGGATCAAAATATTTGCATACATCTGTTGCAGCACGATCGAGTAGCGATAGCGACTTCAGCAATGGTGCCTTGTAATCGAGTGCGTCGCCGTTGTATGAAACGAAGACCGTTGGGATACATAGAGTCTTACCACTGGTGTTCTCGTAAATGAACACCGGTGAAGAAGGATCCCATGCTGTGTAACCCCGGGCTTCGAAAGTGTTCCTCAATCCGCCACTTGGAAGGGAAGAGGCATCCGGCTCCTGCTGAACCAGGTCATTTCCACTGAACTTACTGACTGCTCGACCGTCTTGAGGCTCAAAGAAGGAGTCGTGCTTTTCAGCGGTGCTTCCTGTCAAAGGTTGGAACCAGTGCGTGTAGTGGGTAACACCACGCTCTTCGGCCCAGGCTTTCATGCCTGATGCGATGAGCGTAGCTGCTTCTCTACTGATCTTGGTTCCGCTCTTGATGGCTCCTTTGATGGCCGTCAGGGCGTCTTTGCTCAAGTAGGATGGCATTACATCCTCGGTGAACACGTTAGCTGCAAAATTTTCGGATACAGAGATGCCGGTCAGGTCGACTTTTCTTGAAGGCCGCTCCTGAGCAATTTCAATGGCTTTGAATCGCATGGTGTGGTGTTTAGAACAGGTATGTTAGGGACACGTGGATAACGAGAACAAATATAATCCGACGTCCTTGGAGCGCATCCGGATTTATGCCCCATCTACAAACAAATTATGAACAATAAATTAACCTTGATCCAACCCGCCTGCTTTCAGTTTTTCTGCGTTTTCTGCAAGCTTGAGTTGTTCGATGATCTCATCGAGTTCACCATTGAGAACGTCGCTCAAATTGTAGAGAGTCAGACCGATCCGATGGTCTGTTATGCGGCTTTGAGGGAAGTTATATGTCCTGATCTTCGCGGAACGATCACCGGTAGAAACGAGGGTTTTTCGTTCTGCCGCGATCTTGGCATGATGAGCCTCTAACTCTCTCTCATACAGTCGACTACGCAGAACCTTCAATGCTTTTTCGTAGTTCTTGAGCTGACTTCTTCCGTCCTGGCATTCAACCACGATCCCGGTTGGAATATGCGTCAGACGAACGGCAGATTCAGTCTTGTTCACGTGCTGACCACCGGCCCCGGAAGCTCGAAATGTATCTCGACGCACGTCGCCCATATTCAGGTCCACATCTACTTCATCCGCTTCAGGAAGTACGGCCACAGTAGCAGCGGAAGTATGAACCCGGCCTTGAGATTCTGTTTCGGGTACGCGCTGAACTCGATGAACCCCACTCTCGAATTTCAATGTGCCGTATACGCTCTTGCCTTCTACGTTGAAGATCACCTTATTGTATCCACCAACGGTTCCTTCAACCACATCCACCAACTCTACTTTCCAACTTTTGTTGGCGCAGAATTTCTGGTACATACGAAAAAGGTCCCCGGCGAAAAGTGAAGCTTCGTCACCACCCGTACCCGAGCGGATCTCAACGATCACATTCTTGTTGTCCTCGGGGTCTTTTGGTATCAGGAGCATCTTGATCTCCTGTTCCAACGGACCGAGTTTCTCCTGCAATTCTTCGACCTCTGCTTTCGCAAAATCCTTCATTTCCGGATCCGACTCCGAACGCATCACCTCCTTGGCTCCTTCAAGATCGGAGAGCAGCTTCTTGTACACGAAATATTGCTCAACGATCTCTTTGAGGTCACCATATTCTCTATTGAGCTGATTGAATTTCTTCATGTCAGCCAAGACTTCCGGGTCGCTCAATTTGAGCTCAACCTCTTTGAATCGATGATATATTCCTTCGAGTTTGTCCAGCATACTTTAGAGATCGAAAAGATCAAACCTCTTCAAATTCGACGTAATCTCCTTTGCTATCGGATCCTTGAGTTTGATTGTCCTTTTTGCCGATGATGTTCACTTCACCTTCTTTTCGCGGAGGTGGTGGCTCCTGAAAGTTCTGGTTTCGGACGTTCTTGATGAATTTCCGAACGGTCAAATAGCGGTTAATGATCCGCCACAGGACATAAATGCCCAAAATGATCCAAAGTGTGCGCATCGGTTCAGTACCTACTTGCTGAGGTACATTGATTTTTCTTTATAAAGTTCCCTGAAGTAAGGGTCTTTTGTGTCGTTCACAAAGTAGATCGCCTCACCCGTACTCTTCATTTCAGGTCCAAGCTCCTTGTTCACATTCGGGAATTTGTTGAAAGAGAAGACCGGACGCTTAATTGCAAAACCTTTTTGCTTAGGCTCGATCTTGAAATCAGACAATTTGTGAGTCCCGAGCATGACCTTGGTCGCGATATTCACGTAAGGCACATCGTATGCTTTGCAAATGAAAGGTACTGTTCTACTGGCTCGAGGGTTGGCTTCGATCACATACACCTTCTCATCTTTGACCGCGAATTGAATATTCAGGAGTCCCTTGATGTTCAAAGCGCGCGCTACTTTTTCAGTGTAACGCTCGATCTGCTCCATGACCGTGTCACTGAATCCGAACGGAGGCAAAACAGCCGAGCTGTCTCCGGAGTGGATACCTGCCGGCTCAATATGTTCCATGATCCCGATGATCTCCACGTTCTCGCCGTCACAGATACTGTCGCTTTCCGCTTCTTCTGCTCTGTCGAGGAAATGGTCTATCAAAATTCTGTTACCCGGGAGATCCCCTTGAAGCTGGATCACAGCCTCCTGGAGTTCCTCGTCGTTGATCACGATCTTCATTCCTTGTCCACCCAATACATAGGATGGTCGAACCAGAACCGGGTAGTTTACTTCATTCGCGATCTGGATGGCTTCGTAGGCATTCTCTGCAACGCCGTATCTGGGGTAAGGGATATCGAGTTCCTTCAATAGGTCTGAGAATGATCCTCGGTCTTCTGCAAGGTCCATGTCAGGGAAGGAGGTTCCAATGATCTTGATACCTTCTTCGTGTAGTTTCTTCGCTAGCTTAAGCGCGGTTTGTCCACCGAGTTGTACGATCACACCTTCCGGTTTTTCAAGATCGATGATCTCGCGGAGATGTTCCCAGAATATAGGTTCGAAGTACAGTTTATCTGCCATATCGAAATCGGTCGAGACCGTTTCCGGGTTACAGTTCACCATGATGGCTTCGTAGTTCTCTTCCTCAGCAGCAAGCAATCCATGTACACAGGAGTAATCGAATTCGATCCCTTGTCCGATCCGGTTTGGCCCGGCTCCGAGTACCATGATCTTCTTCTTATCGGTAACGATAGATTCGTTCTCACCGTCAAATGTGGAGTAGAAGTAGTTTGTCGGTGACTCGAATTCCGCGGAACACGTGTCTACCATTTTATAGGTACGCATCATTCCGAGAGATTGACGAAGTTTATATACATCATCTTCGGTGCATTCACCCATGGCAAAAGCGATCTGAAAATCTGAGAACCCTTTTTCCTTCGCTGTGCGAAGCATTTTCGGATCGATGTTATCAATGCTGAATTTCTTGATCTCACGTTCCGTTTTTACCAGATCATAGATCTGCTCGAGATACCATCGATCGATATTGGTGATCTGCTGGATGGAAGTGATCGGAACACCAAGGGAAATGGCGTCCTTGATATGGAATATGCGATCCCAGCTTGGATTCTTCAGGCTGTGCAGGATCTCATCGAGGTTCTTGCTTTCCCAGCCATCGCATCCAAGTCCCATGCGCTTCAGCTCGAGACTCTGACATGCTTTCTGCAAGGCTTCCTGGAAACTACGACCTATACCCATGACCTCACCTACGGATTTCATCTGCAGGCCAAGAATTCGCTCCGCACCATCGAATTTCTCGAAGTTCCAGCGAGGGATCTTGATGATGGTATAATCGATCGCCGGCTCAAAGAAAGCGGACGTGGTGCGTGTCACCGGGTTCTTGAGTTCATCCAGATAGTACCCCAGGGCCAGCTTAGCGGCGATCTTGGCGATCGGATAACCAGTCGCTTTAGAGGCGAGTGCTGAAGAGCGACTCACACGAGGGTTGATCTCAATGGTGATGATGTCTTCATTTTCCGGATTCACCGAGAACTGTACGTTACAGCCTCCGGCAAAATTCCCCATGGAACGCATCATCTTGAATGCCATGTCGCGCATCTTTTGGAACGTCGGATCCGAGAGCGTCATGGCCGGTGCGATCGTGATCGAGTCACCCGTATGGATCCCCATTGGGTCCAGGTTCTCGATCGTACAGATCACTGCGATATCGTCTTTGCTGTCGCGCAGGAGCTCCAGCTCATATTCTTTCCATCCCAGTACGGCTTGTTCAACGAGTACTTCATGAGTAGGCGAGGCTTCAAGTCCTCTTTTCAGTGCGGTGTCGAATTGATCCTTATCGTGCACGAATCCTCCACCATATCCACCCAATGTATATGAAGGGCGTATCACCAATGGGAATCCGAGTTCCTGACCGGCTTCCTTTCCTTCGAGGAAGGAGTTGGCGATCTTGGAAGGTGCCACAGGAATGCCGATGTCAACCATGAGTTTTCGGAATTCTTCCCGGTTCTCGGTCTTTTCGATCGCGTTGATGTCCACTCCGATGATCCGGATATTGTATTTCTCCCAGATGCCTAATTCGTCAACTTCTTTCGCCAGGTTCAGAGCAGTTTGTCCTCCCATAGTTGGAAGCACTGCATCGATGTGACGTTCTTCTAAGATCTTGACAATGGAATCCGGAGTGAGCGGCAACAAATAAATATGGTCCGCAGTCACTTCGTCGGTCATGATCGTGGCGGGATTGGAATTGATGAGGGTAACCTCAACTCCTTCTTCGCGAAGGCTCCTTGCGGCCTGACTTCCGGAGTAATCAAACTCGCAAGCCTGTCCAATAATGATGGGTCCGCTTCCTATGATCAGAATCGATTTTAATGAAGTATCTTTGGGCATTGGTGTGATTGTAAATTGCGCGAATTTAGTGCATTTAGGAGCAACTGAAAGGAATTGTGGAAAAGGTCTTTGAATGGAGAAAATCGAGCATTTCCTACGTCGAATTTGGGACCGGTCCTGAGCTGCTAATTGCCTTCCACGGATTCCGTCAGGAGTCTAGCATTTTTCTTCAATTTCAGGAGACCCTCAGCGAGAAATATCGTGTTATCGCTGTCGACTTGCCTCATCGGGGTGATACGATCTGGCGCGAGGAAAATGAACTAATCGTGAATGACCTTCGCGACCTCATGGCGGTGTTTTTGAACTCTCTTGGGCATGAAGGATCAATTCATCTGATGGCTTATAGTTTGGGCGGACATTATGCACTCGGACTTACCATAGTGAAACCGGAGCTTGTCAAGCGCATTTATCTCATCGCAGCGGATGGCGTGGGAAGTAAGAAATTCATGCGCTTCATCACACATAATTTCCTGGGGAAATTGCTCTACCGTTCATTTCTGTATTTCCCGTATCCAATTTTTGCGCTGCTCTGGCTCATGAAGATCAGTAAAGCTATGAAGCCACATGTCGCCAAATTTTTCAGGAATAGCATCAGAACCTTTGAGTTGCGCAAGGGACTTTTTCCGATCTGGGAAAGTGCGGCCAGAATGAATTTCACACCCGAGCAAGCTGCTTCAGCCTTAAGCACGTATAAAATTGAGCTACGAATGTTGTACGGGAGGTTCGACAATGTGATCTCACACCGGGACGCAAAGACCTTCGCAAGCATGGTTCCGGATTCCGAGTTGGTGGCAATTGACCAGGGGCACGATCTTGTGCGTTCAGCAAATCAGAGGTACATCGCTAAATTAGCCGACTAATCTGATGTTCAAACTCATCCGATCCGTATTTGGTATCTTGGACAGGTGGGCGCCACGACTATCGGGATGGTTAGCATACCGCCTCTTCCTCATACCATTTGCTAAGGGATATTCCAAGGAGGAGTTGGACTACCTCAGCCCATTTGAAGAGCGTTCCTTCATTTACCGAAAAAAGAAGGTCTACTTTCGATTTCTCGGCGATGGTCCTTATATACTATTCTGTCATGGCTGGGCAGGGAAAAGCACGCAGTTTAGGACCCTGATCGACCAATTCCAAGAGCGAGGATACGGCATCTTGTTGGTGGATTTTCCGGCCCACGGTAAAAGTCCGGGTAGGCGAACAAGCGCTTTGCAATTTGCCGAAGTCATTGGTCATTTGCTGGGACAATTCAATGTGGAACACATCATCACACATTCATTAGGCGGACTCGGATTTGCAGCATTTGCCGAAAAAAACGAAGTGACATTGAAAACTGCAGTGTTTGTCTCCTTGCCGGGGATATCCTCAGACACTGTTCGCATATACATGGAGCAGATCAATGCGGGATACCACACGCGAGAAGTCATGGTCAATCACATGCAGCGAACCTTTAACCGGGCTATGAACGACTTCAATGCACCGGATCTCATGAGAGGTAGGATGGGCCAAACCAGGGTGCTGGTGGTACACGACAAAGAAGACAAACGCGCTCCGGGTTATCAGGGAGGGAAGCTTGCAAAAGCGCTGAATGGACAACTCCTGAGCACAACAGGACTTGGTCACATGCGCATCTTAAAAGATGAACGAGTGGCAGAACGAATTGTAGAATTCGTTGCGAACGAGCGTTGAATCAGAGCTCGTCTTCGTTGAAGAAATAATCGTCAGTGGTTGGATAATCGGCCCAAACCTCTTCGATGGATTCGAATGGTTCACCGTCATCCTCAAGTTCTTGAAGATTCTCTACCACCTCAAGTGGTGCACCCGAGCGGATCGCATAATCGATCAGCTCATCCTTGCTGGCCGGCCACGGCGCATCGTCAAGGTAGGAAGCAAGTTCTAGTGTCCAATACATAACTTTAGACTTATGAATTTAGCACTGCTAATTTGTCGCGAAGATATTTTTTTCAAATAGAATTCCAAGTTGATTTGTTTGTAAAGAATTCGCAGAAAAAGCATGACTGAACTGTATGTTGGTCAGTCAATTTAAGTGTTTGAAATACAGAGGTATAGCTAGCGAACCAGTTCGTACATGGCCACCGCACCCGCCACGGAAACGTTCAAAGACCCGATATTTTCACCTTGTGGAATGCGATATGTGTCTCTGCAAAGCGCCAAATGTTCCTTGCGAATGCCCGTTTCCTCGCTCCCGAGCACTAAAGTCAGGTGGTCATCTTTTGGGATGTACTTTAGCTCTTTATTGCCAGATTCAGTGATTCCCACGATGCTGATCCCATGGAGTCGAATGTCTTTCAAGGCAGCCGTCAGACTGGCGACCTGGATCAAAGGGATCTTCAGCAAGGCTCCTGCCGACGACTTGATCGCGCCGCTGTGGATCAGCACGGAACCTTTTTCAGGCACCAAAATGGCGTGAAAGCCAAATGCCAATGCCGATCTGGCTAATGCCCCAATGTTCCGGACATCCGTGATGTGGTCAAGAGCCAGGATGCGCAAAGTGGTTCCTTTCGCAAGCTCCAGATTCAAGAAATCATATAGGTCCACGGACTCAACGAGCGAAACATAGGCGATCACTCCCTGATGGTTGCCCTTTAACAGCTTATTCAGTTTCTGAGTTGGAACGAATTGATGGCGAATGTTCTGTTTACGCAGGATGCCGAGAAGTTCATTGATCTGAGGGCTTTTAGCCTCCGGATTGATCAAAACCTTCTGCAATTGCTTGCCGGCCTGTACAGCTTCAAGCACAGGATGAATCCCGTAAATGAACTCATCGCTATTCGCTTCTTCTGACATGAATCGATCTTTTACCTACTGCGGTTGCTGTCCTTGCTGTGGCGGTGTACCCTGAGGAGGTGCAGCAGCTGGTGGTTGCAATGTATTCATCACATCCATCATGCGTTTTTCGAGATCCGGTTCATCCATACGTCGGGCTATACCCGCTGCGTCACGAGCATCTCGAGCCAATCCGGCAACTTTCGATCGCACTTGATTTTTAAGATCGAGACTCGCTGATTTCATGAAATCCATGTAGTACTTGGATTCCGCTTCGATCCTCTGAACGATCTCAACCAGTTTCATTCGAGCGGTTTCGTTGTCTCCCGCAAGCTGATAGATGTCGGTGTAGTAGCTCTTCAGTCCCAGATCCATCAACATGATCGATTCCGGAATGACCTCAAAACTCTTATTTGCCAGATTCAGTGCTTTGGTCGAATCCCCTTTCAAGAGGAAGTTTCTGGATAATTGAGCGAAGAGTGAACGAAGGGTTCTTGGGACCAAAGTAGCCTTGTGATCCAGGAACATTTCACCTTTATCCATGTTACCCCACTCATATTGCTCCATGAGTCTCGAATAGAGTAATTCATCATCGATCATACCGCGCTGGTTCCAGTTCGATTTGATAGGAACCAATCGATAAGCCAGTCCTTCATGTCTGAAGTACTCTTCCAGACCAACATACGTATCATCAGAAGTAGTGGTAGTGAAATAGATCGGTCTTTCCCAGCCGTTTGCAGCGTTCGTTGCAATGATGTCGAGCATGACCAGAGTCCCCTTCATGAGGTTGTTGTTCGAAATGCGGAATTGAACGCGATCAACTACTCGCGCCAGATCCTCTTCTTTTACAACACCGTTCTCCAATACCTTCTGTTTGTCAACCGGTAACAGGAAGTTCTTCGTTGGCAGATAGTTCACTTGATCACCGTTCTGAGTGTAAGCCATATTGCTCGGATCATCCGACACACAGAATTTGACCACATCGCTCAACCAATAGAAGTTGTCCTTGCCAAATTTCTTCTCGTCAGCCAGATATCTGGTGATGTCGCGCTGTCCGTCCTTGAGCTGTTGCTTAGGCTCGATGGACATCGGCAACGGCTTCGAGTCATAGTACTGACGGCGCAATGCTTGCGCGTACCATTCCGTGCTCAACAGACTCAGGTTGATGATACGAACATCTGTTCTGTATCCTTCCACGTTTTGAGCATACCAGAGCGGATAGGTGTCGTTGTCACCATTTGTAAATAGAATGGCATTTTCGTCACACGAATTCAGGTAGTTCTTAGCGAATGAAATACCGAGGTAACGATCGGAACGATCGTGGTCGTCCCAGTTCTCCGTTCCCATCAAATAAGGAGCCATGAACAGTCCGAGAGCTGTTGCCGCAATACCGGCGATTCGTTTATCAACCAAACGGCGCAACCATTCGGCAATTTGCAGAACTCCTAACCCGATCCAGATACAGAAAGTCTGATAGGAACCGACGTTCGTATAATCACGTTCCCGCGGTTCGAGAGGAGGCTGGTTCAGATATATTACAATGAAAATACCCGTGAATATGAACAGTGCTGTGACCACCCACGCATCGAGTTTCTGTCTGTTGAATTGGAAGAACAGACCAAATAATCCGAGCAGGAATGGAAGCAAGTAATAGATGTTCCGGGCTTTATTGAATGACAACGATTCCGGAATGTTGTCCTGAGATCCCAATCGTCCTTTGTCGAAGATCGGGATACCACTCATCCAGTTTCCGTCGAAAGCATTGTTATCGACATTCTGGTTGTCGCTTTGTCTACCTCCAAAGTTCCAAAAGAAGTAACGCCAGTACATCCAGCCAAGCTGGTATTTCCACATGAACGCGAGGTTCTGGCTCATGGTCGGCATGGTAACAAGACCATCGGAGGTCTTTCGCTCCTTGTACCAGTATTTATAACCATTGCTTTTTTCGGTCATGTCACCCATACGTGGAAGCATGGTCTCATATCGATCAGGCCAGGTGTAGGAGTATTTCCTTCCGATCTCTTCGTAGCCTTCGTCTCCCTTGCGGTAGCTCATGGCACCTTCCGTTACATCGATCGGTGAAACTTCTTTTGCCGGATACAATGGTCCTTTGAAAAGCGGACGATCACCATACTGCTCACGCTGAATGTAGCTGAGCAGACTATATGCATCTTCTGGATTGTTCATGTCGATCGGAGGATCGGCCAATGAACGGATCACAACCATGGCGTAAGAACTATATCCAATGATCACGTAGGTGAAGCATAGGACGATCAAATTCAGCAAAGGTTTTTTCTTACGAATGGTATAGCGGATGGTCAGGAATATGCCCGCAGCCAACAAGATCACCCAGAACAGAACCCCTGAGTTGTATGGCAGAGCCATTCCGTTCACAAACAGCTTGTCGAACTTGGCGGCAAGCTTAGGCAACCAAGGAATGATACCCCAGTTCAAGACCACAACCGAACCCGCGCCAATGGCAAGTGCTATGATGATATTTCTTGTGTTCAGTTTATAGCTGTTGAAGTAGTAATACAGCAAGACTGCCGGAAGTACGAGAAGGTTCAACAAGTGGAGTCCGACTGCCAGACCTACTATGAAGAAGATGAAGATCAACCATCGGTCGGATCCTTTCTCATCCTTTTCAACCTCCCATTTCAGGATGCCCCAAAACGCCAGGGCAGTGAACAAACTCGAAGAGGCGTACACTTCAGCTTCCACAGCGGAGAACCAGAATGTATCCATAAAGGTCAAGGCAAGTGCACCAACGATCCCGGAACCGAACACGGCAATGGAATCACCGATCGCGATCTCTTTAGTCCCGATGTCGAGGCGAAGCGCTTTCAACGCAAAATGCGTAATGATCCAGAATGTGAAGGTCACTGTAAGGGCACTGGCCACTGCACTCAAGGCATTGACCGCCATGGCTACGTTGGCCGGGTCGCCAAAGGCGAACAGGGAGAACACCCTTCCCAACATCAGGAACAGCGGTGCTCCCGGAGGGTGAACCACTTGCAATGTATAGGAAGCTGAGATGAACTCACCACAATCCCAGAGGGGTACGGAAGGTTCTAAAGTGAGTAGATAAACCGCGAGTGAAACCGCGAATAAAACCCAACCCAGGATTATGTTATATGCCTTGTATTTCAACATGTTCCGATCAATATTTGCGATCACAAAATTATTTCTTTTTTTTACACCTAAAAGCCGGCAAATGCATATCGGAGAATATAAGGTCCTGGACATCAATTATGATGAATTGATGAGCCTGGCTGAAGCCAAGAAAGCTGAATACCAAGGCAACAGTCCTTTCCCTAACATCTACTTCGACGAGTTCTTCAACGCAGAGTTCCTCGATCTCGTATTGAGCGAGTTCCCTGAAATGGGTGATAAAGGGGATATCAACTTCAAAAATCCGAATGAGGTCAAGCTGGCGTCGAGAGGCGAAGCGCGCTTTGGAAAAGCAACCAAAGTTTTCATGCACTTCCTTAATTCTGAGCCATTTCTGAACTTTCTCTCGGTGCTGACCGGCATAGAGAATCTCATCGGAGATCCGTACTACGAAGGTGGTGGATGTCACCAGATCAAACCGGGTGGTTATCTCAAGGTGCATGCCGACTTCAACAAGCACAAACTTACCGGCCTCGATCGCCGATTGAACGTGCTCATCTATCTGAACAAGGATTGGGAGGAGTCATACGGAGGTCATTTTGAATTATGGAATGAAGACATGACCCAATGCGAGAAAAAGGTGTTGCCTCTTTTCAATCGCATGGCCATGTTCAGCACCACGGACTTCTCGTACCATGGACACCCGGATCCCCTCAACTGTCCGGAAGGACGAAGCAGGAAATCTTTGGCGCTCTACTACTACACGAACGGAAGGCCAAAAGAAGAGCTCAACGAAGGCCTGGAGGATCATACCACACTATTTGTGGACCGCAAAGGGGTTGAATCCGAAAAAAGCATGAGATTCTACAACGGGCTCGTGCGTTTCGCGACCGACTGGCTTCCACCGAAAGTATGGCGCTTCATCAAGCGTACCAGAAACCATTAAAAGAGTCTTTTGAGTTAGACAGGTCCTGAAACCAGTTCAGGATGACTGTGACGTAAAGTTGCACTTTTGGTTCCTTTCTCCTTTCCCCTAAGACCCATCCCCTATATATGTATTGCAATTACAATGATATTTATTAGCTTTGCACCGCTAAAACGGATGTATCGAGGGGGATTTAGTTCCCCCTTTTTGTTATCCAAAATTTGAACGAGCGAAAGTGAGCTTGAAGGAAGAAGTCCGGAAACTAGTTGAAAAGGAGATCGAGGATAGTCCTTATTTCCTGATCGACGTCGAAGGTGGAGAGGATACGGGGAAAATTCTCGTATTGCTGGATGGTCGCGAAGGCATCGGTATCGATGACTGCGTGCGCTTCAGCAGGGCTGTTTCCGAGGTGATCGATGAAGATGAATCAGGGAAGCCTTTCCGACTGGAGATATCCAGTCCGGGAGTGGACCGACCACTGGTGGACATTCGTCAGTATCATCAGCATATCGGACGCACGCTTCAAATGGACTTGAGTGAAAAGCAGATGAAGGGTAAGTTGTTGGAAGTGCATGATCGAAGTGTCGTTGTGGAGGAAAGACTCCCTTCGAAGCAGAAGCACATCAAGGACAAGCCCGGAGAAACAATGGAGATCCCGTTTGGTGAAATTGTACGTTCCAAAGTAATTGTAAGCTTTAATTAGTGCTAATATGAGCATAGGATTAGTAGAGTCGTTTTCGGAATTCAAGGAGTTCAAGAACATCGACAGAGCAACCATGATGCGCGTCATGGAAGACGTTTTCAGAAGCATGCTTCGCAGGAAGTTCGATGCGGATGAGAATTTCGACATCATCATCAATACCGAGCAGGGAGACCTCGAGATCTACCGTAACCGTCGCATTGTCGACAATGGCGAAGTGGAAGACGAGAATCTTGAGATCTGTATCGATGACGCATTGAAGCTGGAAGATGACTACGAGATCGGGGAAGAAGCGATCGAAGAGGTGAAACTGGTCGACTTCGGAAGACGGGCTGTACTTACCGCCCGCCAAACACTTCTGTCTCGTATCCTCGAATTGGAGAAAGACGAGCTTTACAAGAAATATAAAGATCGCGTTGGTGAGATCGTGACCGGAGAGGTATACCAGATCTGGAAGCGTGAGCTGATGGTTCTCGATGATGAAGGTAACGAACTCATTCTCCCTAAAAATGAAATGATCCCAAGGGATTTCTTCAAAAAGGGCGATGGTGTGAGAGCAGTTGTACTGCGCGTTGAGATGAATAATAATAATCCGCGGATCATCCTTTCACGTACCGCACCGATCTTCCTCGAGCGATTGTTCGAATTGGAAGTTCCGGAGATCCTTGACGGTTTGATCACCATCAAGAAGGTTGTACGTGAGCCGGGTGAGCGTGCGAAAGTTGCCGTAGAGAGCTACGACGATCGCATCGATCCGGTAGGAGCTTGTGTGGGTATGAAGGGATCGCGTATTCACGGGATCGTTCGCGAATTGCGCAACGAGAACATTGACGTGATCAACTATACCACCAATATCCACCTGTACATACAGCGGGCATTGAGTCCTGCCAAGATCTCTTCGATCCAGATCGAAGAAGAAGAAGGAAGGGCTGATGTGTATCTCCCAACTGACCAGGTTTCACTGGCGATCGGTAAAGGAGGTCACAACATCAAACTCGCCGGTAAACTGGTAGGATACAATATCGATGTGTATCGTGAAAGTAGCGATGAGGACGACGTGGATGTCGATCTGGACGAGTTCACTGATGAGATCGATGAGTGGATCATCGATGAACTGAAAGGGATCGGACTCGATACTGCCAAGAGTGTGCTTGAGGTAGAAAATGAGGACCTCATTCGTCGAACTGAGTTGGAAGAAGAAACTGTAATGGAGATCAAAAAGATCTTCGAAGCGGAATTTGAATAAGTCTTTCTATGAATTAAAAAGTGAAGCGTTAGCCGTGTAGACTAACCGAAAAAGAAAGACCAAGTTCAAAATATTATAAATAGTATTTTCGAAACGCAAGACCATTAAATGGCTGGAAATAACAAACATAGAATCTCAAAAGTAGCTGCAGAACTCAATGTGAGTTGGAAGAGTTTGATCGAATATCTCGACAAGAAGGGGTTTGAGGTGGACAACAAAATGACCGCCAAGATCTCTCAGGAGATGTACGAAATTCTTCAGGAGGAATATCAATCTGATAGAGAGGCGAAGGAAGAGTCACAAGCTCTTGAGATCAATATCCGAAAGGATAGTGAAACACTTTCAGCTAAAACTTTCAAACCCAAGAAGAAAAAGGAAGCCGAGTTCACAGAAAGTCTCCTGATCAAGGATACCGGCTTGAGCCATCCTGTAGGGAAAGAGGAAGAAGGTCAGGATGCTCAGCAACCGGAAGCAGAAGCACCGGCAGAAGAAAAACAGCCTGAGGTCAAAGAAGAAGCTCCGGTAGAAGAAACACCGGAAGCTAAAAAAGAAGAGCCTGCAGAAGAAGAGGTAAAAGAGGAGAAAGCTCACGAAGCCGAAAAGGAAACCAAAGGCTTGAAGGTTCTTGGTAAGATCGAACTCCAAGACGAGAAAAAGCCCAAGGCTAAGAAAAAAGAGGAAGAGGCTCCAAAAGAAGAAGCTCCTAAGGAAGAAGCACCTGCAGAAGAGCCTGTTGCGGAAAAGACAGAAGACAAGCCGGAAGAGGATACCACGGAGGTGGTTGAAACGAAGTACGAGAAATTGGATGGTCTGACCATCAAAGGAAAGATCGAACTTCCTGATCCTCCGAAGAAGAAACCGGTCGCCAGCAGCGAGGGAACCCCGGGTGAACGACAGAAGCGAAAGCGCACTAAGAAGAAAGTCGATCCAACCCGCCTACCTCGAAAACGTCACTCAAGACAGGAAGAAGAAAAAGCCGAGATCACCGAAAAGGAGATCCAGGATAAGATCAAAGCCACTCTTGCCAAACTCAGTGGACAGAAAGGTGCCAAGCACGGAGGGAATATCCGTTCCAAAATGCGACGTCAGCGTCGTGATGAGCACCAGAAGATCCGTGAGGAGGAAGCAATGCAGAAGGAGCTGGAAAGCAAAGTATTACGCGTAACAGAATTCGTGACGGCAAACGAATTGGCATCGCTCATGGACGTTTCTGTGAATGAGGTTATCACCGCATGTTTCTCATTGGGGATGATGGTTTCCATCAACCAGCGACTCGATGCAGAGACCATTCAGATCGTTTCTGAAGAATTCGGTTTTGAAGTGGATTTCGTCGATGCAGACGAGACAGTAGAGATCATCGAAGAAGAAGAGGACGATCCAAAAGATCTGGTCGATCGAGCTCCGATCGTAACTGTCATGGGACACGTTGACCACGGTAAGACATCGCTACTCGACTATATCCGTAACGCGAACGTGATCGCCGGTGAGGCCGGTGGTATCACCCAGCACGTTGCGGCCTACGAAGTGACACTGAGCAACGGTAT